>Ga0209712_10000475_pt1 | contig 35796 bp, 30 predicted proteins | sample ArcOceMetagenome_FD_187443 | JGI IMG/M metagenome (GOLD analysis project Ga0209712, IMG submission 187443) | Marine eukaryotic phytoplankton communities from Arctic Ocean - Arctic Ocean - Greenland ARC118M Metagenome (SPAdes) (version 2) | ecosystem: Environmental > Aquatic > Marine > Oceanic...
AAATGGGGTAAATATAGACGTTGAAATTTATTCCATTCTAAAAAGTGAATGGGGGCATTAAGCCGCTGAGTAACAAGTTGTATATTGCTAACTAAATATATTGAAAACAATAGAATTCATATAATAAATGTTACATACAATAGAAAACGAACTGCTCATTTGCACAATTGAATCCAATGGTGCAGAAATACGTTCTCTAAAAAACAAGGCCACCAACAAAGAGTACATTTGGCAAATAGCCCCTTCCGTATGGGGCAGTAGCTCGCCGGTATTATTTCCCGCGATTGGAAAAATCAAAGAAGATGTTATTCGGTATAGAGGAAATGATTTCAAAATGCCTAAGCATGGAATTATTCGAAATAACAATCAGCTTAGTTTTGATCAGCAAACCCCTTATAAGTGTTCCTTTACACTCATAAGTTCTAAAGAAACACATCTACAATATCCTTTCGATTTTTCATTTAAGGTAGAATTTACACTTGTTGAGAATCGTTTAAATATGGCCTATCACATTGAAAATAATGACAAGAGTACTATGTACTTCGCTTGTGGAGGACACACCGCATATGCTTGCCCTTTAAATGACAGTACTACTCTATCCGACTATTGTATTGAATTTTCGGCAGCAACAGTACTCAAAGCAGATACTTTAGGAGACTCTGGCTTATTAAGTGACCACAAAAGGGATATTGAAAATGAGCAAGGAATACTTTCACTTTCTGACACCCTATTTAATGAAGATGCTTTGGTGTTTTCAAATATCGATTGTAAATGGGTACGCTTGCGAAAAAAGAATGAAAAAAAGGGAGTCATTGTTCGTTTTCCGAATTACCCACATCTAGCATTATGGTCCAAGCCAGCGGCCGATTATATTTGTATAGAACCCTGGTTAGGGCTGCCTGATAACGAAAATGAATCGATTGAATTGATCGGAAAATCAAGCTATAAAACAATAAAGTCTGGAGGCAAGTTTACAATTGCGATAGAAACAGAAATAGAATAAACCAACATCCTAAACAATGGTACAATCCTATAAAAAGAAGCCACAGCTACAAAAATCATACGACACAATTGTCATTGGATCTGGAATGGGAGGGCTGGCCACAGCTGCTATTTTATCAAAAGAAGGTCAAAAAGTTCTGGTCTTAGAAAAACACTACACTGCAGGAGGTTTCACACATGTGTTTAAACGCAAAGGGTTTGAATGGGATGTTGGCATACACTATATCGGAGAAATGCAACGTGAGACTAGCATTCTAAAAAAATTATTTGATTACATCACTGACGGTAAATTAAAGTGGGCCGACATGGGTGATGTCTATGACCGGATTGTTATTGGTGATACACATTATGATTTTAAAAAAGGAGTTGGAAATTTTAAAAAGCAGATGATTGCTTATTTCCCAGAGGAAGAAAAAGCAATACATTCCTATGTAGAACTAATATTTAAAGCCGTTAAAACAAGTAAAAACTATTACATCAGCAAGGCTATTTCGACTGTGTGGTCGGCCTTGTTTGGTAAAATTCTCAAAAATCCATTTTATAAATTTTCAGACCAAACCACCTATGAGGTCCTCAGTAAATTAACCACAAACGAAACTCTTATTAAGGTACTTACTGCCCAGTACGGCGACTATGGATTAACTCCAAAACAAAGCAGCTTTGCTATGCACGCATCTGTAGTACGGCATTATTTTGACGGCGGTAGTTTTCCTATTGGAGGGTCTTCACAAATTGTAAAAACAATAGACCCTATCATTACAAAAGCTGGTGGAACCATTTTAGTGAGTGCAGATGTTGAAAACGTTATTATTGAAAATAATACGGCTGTGGGAGTTCAAATGACGGACGGGACGCAATTTCACGCAAAAAATATTGTAAGTAATGCCGGAATAATGACAACTTATAACAAACTCATACCACAAAAAACAGTAGAAAAACACCACTTTAAAAAACAGTTACAAAAAGTAAAGAGGTCCGTATCACACGCCAGTTTATATATTGGGTTAGACGGAAGCCCTGAAGAACTTGGCATTCCAAAATATAATTATTGGGTGTATCCAGAAAAAGGAGACCATGACAGCTGTGTAGAAAACTACTTAGAAGACCTGTCTCAGCCTTTTCCATTAGTATACCTTTCGTTCCCTTCATCGAAAGACCCTGATTGGTCTAACCGTTATCCAGGGAAAAGTACGATTGATGTGATTACCTTAATTCCTTATGAAACTTTCGAAGCTTGGAAAGATACCCCTTGGAAAAAAAGAGGAGATGACTATGAAGCTAAAAAAGAAGAAATTGCTCAACGGTTACTAAAAGAGGTTTACAAGCAGTTACCACAAGTGGAAGGAAAAATAAACTGTTACGAATTATCATCTCCTTTAACTACAGAGCACTTTATAAACTATGAAAAAGGAGAGATTTATGGTTTGGACCATAGCCCATCAAGATTTAGACAGTCATTTTTAAAACCAAGAACGCCCATAAAAAACTTTTATTTAACGGGACAAGATATTGTAACCGCAGGGGTTGGAGGGGCGCTATTTTCTGGCGTGTTAACAACCATGGCTATAACAAGAAAAAATGTGCTGAAGAGAATTCAAGAGACGCCTAAGTAAATAAAATAACACAGTTTTAAATTATAATTCATAAATTGCTGTTGAAATTTATGAATTATAATTTATTTAAACCCCTAAAAATCATGAGAAAAGATAACGTAGTACTAATGCAAATGGCACGTGAGTCCTTGAAAGGAAAATGGAGTATCGCTATTCCAACATTTTTAATTTATATTATTATTACAGCTTCTTTACAAGGAATTGGTGAGATTTTTCCGTTGGCAAACTTGATTAGTTTAATCATATCGGGGCCAATAGCTCTAGGTATTACTATTTTTTCATTAAATATTGCTAGAGATAAAGAACTGAAAGTAGAACAACTCTTTGAGGGGTTTGAAAATTTTTGGACGTCAGTTGGCGCTTATATTCTTATGTTGATATTCATACTTCTATGGTCTATTCTTTTGATAATTCCAGGAATTATTGCTGCGATTTCATATTCTATGACTTTTTTAATTATTGCAGAAGATGAGTCTATTGACGCTATAGAGGCACTTAAAAAAAGTAAAGAAATAATGTACGGTCACAAATGGAAATACTTTTGTTTAATGCTACGATTTATTGGATGGGCCTTAATTTGCATATTAACTTTAGGTATTGGATTTATATGGCTATTGCCTTATATACAGGTGACTACTGTAAAGTTCTATGAAGATATCCAAGTTGCTAACTTGGCAAACCAAACAGTCTAAAATAGTTATTTAATATCTTATACGTTTGTTTTGTGAATCCTAAATTGTAAACAACAAAAAAACAAATGAAACTGGACCTTTATCAGATAGATGCTTTTACAGAAGAAATATTTGCAGGAAATCCAGCATGTGTTGTTCCCTTACCCCACTGGCTATCGGATGACTTGTTATTGAAAATTACCAAAGAAAATGCAGTAGCTGAAACAGCATTTTTTGTAAATTCTGGCGATAAAATTCACTTAAGATGGTTTACGCCTGAAATTGAAATGGATTTGTGTGGACACGCCACGCTGGCCACTGCACATTGTTTAAAAACAATTTTAAACTACCCAAAAGACACCATTGTTTTTGAAACAATGAGTGGAGATTTAACTGTTAATTTTAATGAGGGCCTATACCACCTTAACTTTCCGTCTCGTATGCCTGTTATATCAGAGCTTCCTGAGGCTATTAAAAACGCCTTAAACCTTCAACCGAAAGTGGTTTACAAATCAAGAGATTATATGTTGGTTTATGACTCCGAACAGGATATTCGTAATCTAAAAATTGACCGTCAAATTTTTGACCAAATAAACCTTAATACAGGCGGTGTTATCGTAACTTCAAAAGGGAACAAATATGATTTTGTATCTCGCTTTTTCACTCCTCAGGCATCCATTTTAGAAGACCCAGTCACCGGCTCAGCACATTGCTCATTAATTCCATTTTGGGCATCAGAACTAAAAAAAAACAAACTCAGTGCTAGTCAACTTTCTAAAAGAGTTGGACATTTACAATGTGAAAATAAAAAAGACAGGGTTATTATAAGTGGAAAAGCAAAAACATACTCAATTGGACACATTTGGACACGCTAATTTAGCTAGCACATCAAGACCCTCTCTGATGTGTATTAGAAATCTGTAATTAAATTAGAATAATCTAATTAGGATTACTAACTTACTAAGAGAAATAACTAATTATTAGCTATTATAATGATGGGGGAAAGCATATTCAATACAAAATTTCAACAAAAAAGCATTGCCAGTAAAATTATTGTCGGCTTAGAACGAATATCTGAGGCGTTCAAGGTGATCCTTTGGGAACACGCAAAAGTAATTGGCGTAAGTCCAATTCAAATTCAAATATTAATTTTCATAGCTTACCATAAAGCTGAGCTTTGTAATGTAAGTCATTTAGCCAAAGAATTTAACATCACAAAACCTACTGTAAGTGATGCAGTCCGCGTATTAAATAATAAAAAATTCATTATCAAAGATTATTCTTTGACGGATAGTCGGAGCTATTCAATTTTATTATCAAAGCTCGGTAAAAAAACCGTTTTAGAAACGGAAAACTTCGCGAACCCTTTGAAGGATCACTTAAGCGGCATAAAAGAAATAGATCTAGAAATTGTATTTGAGTCTTTAACTAAATTAATTTACCAATTGAATAAAACGGGAGTTCTATCTGTTCAACGGAGCTGTTTTAGTTGTAATTTTCTGACTAAATCTGAAAATAAAAATTACTGTAATCTTATTAAAAAAAAATTATTAAGTTCTGATATAAGATTGGATTGTCCAGAACATGAAGCACTAGTAGTATAAAATTTAGATAAAATAAAAGTCCATAAAATGATTGTACCTTTGCTCGCTTAAACTAATAATCAATTTTTACAGAACAGGCATGGCAAAACTCCCAAAAGAATACCAGTTTTTAGACTTATCTGATTATGGACGAACTGGTGGCCATTGGATTGCTAACCAACTTAAGCATACCCGAATCACTCCTATTCATGTGACTACCTTATTTATTTTTGCAGGAATTATTGCTATTGGATTCATGCTAAACGGCTATTATAAAACAGCTGCCTTTTTTATCATATTAAAATCTGTTTTAGATGCTGCAGATGGGGAGCTATCAAGGCTTAAAAACACCCCTTCCTACACCGGTCGCTATTATGATTCTATTGCGGACATCATACTTAATTTCTGTTTTCTACTTACCTTTTGGCATATTACTAACGGTTCAATAATTTATATGTTAATCGCCTTTTTTGGGATTCAACTTCAAGGAACCGTTTATAACTATTACTATGTTATTTTAAGAAATGCTGTGGAAGGCGACTCAACCAGTAGGGTTTTTGAAGATGCCGCGCCCAAAGCGCTCAAAGGAGAGAGTCAGCGAACTGTAAACATCTTTTATAAAATTTATGATATCTTGTATATTACTTTTGACAAGATCATGTATCACATGGACAAAAACGCAAGTGATAGCCCTCCATTTCCGAAGTGGTTTATGACTTTAGTTTCTATGTATGGACTTGGATTTCAGCTACTATTTATGGCATTTATGCTGGCCTTAAACCTTCACGAATTTGTGATCCCCTTTTTCATTGGCTATTCCGCATTGATTGTGGTGTTTGTAGGGCTTAGAAAACTTATTCTTAAACCCTTATAAAGTGTTTGCTACTTTTGCAACAGCTGCAATGGTTTCGTCCAAATCTTCATAGGTTAAAGCATCTGTAATAAACCAGGTTTCAAATGCACTAGGCGCAATATAAATACCTTCATTTAAGAGGCCATGAAAAAAGGCTTTAAAACGCTGGTTATTTCCTTTTGCCGCCGTTTCAAAATCCACAACATTTTTTTCACAAAAATGCACCGAAATCATTGAACCTATCCTATTAACCGTATGCGTTATTTGATATGTCGTTAAGGCTGCTGTTATGCCTTCGTGTAGATACGCTGTTTTCTTTGCCAAGCGATCAAATAACTCAACGTCGGACTCTAAAGCTTTCAACATTGCATACCCCGCAGCCATCGCTAATGGGTTACCGCTCAAAGTACCAGCTTGATATACGGGACCTAAAGGGGCTAGATGTGACATAATTTCATGGCGGGCTGCAAAAGCACCTACTGGCAAACCACCCCCTATTACTTTTCCAAAACACACAATGTCGGCGTTGACTCCATATAATTCTTGAACTCCTCCCTTAGCCAAACGAAAGCCCGTCATAACCTCATCAAAAACTAAAACGGATTGATACGCATCACACAAATCTCGAAGGCCTTGTAAAAAACCTGGATGCGGCGGAATACAGCCCATATTTCCAGCGACTGGCTCTACTATGATACACGCAATTTCAGAAAGGTTTGCTTCAAATAGTTTAGTAACAGAGTCTAAATCATTATACGTAGCAAGTAACGTGTCTTTAGCAGTTCCTTGTGTAACTCCTGGACTATTGGGGCTTCCAAAAGTAACAGCACCACTACCGGCTTGAATTAGAAATGAATCTGAATGCCCATGGTAACAGCCTGCAAATTTTATAATTTTTTCTTTTCCGGAAAAACCTCGTGCCAAACGTACAGCACTCATACAGGCTTCTGTCCCAGAATTCACAAAACGAATTTGATCAATATTAGGAACCATTGAAACTGCTAGTTCTGCAATTTTTGTTTCAATTTCTGTAGGCATTCCAAAAGAGGTGCCTAATTTTGCTTTCTCAACCACGGCGTCAATTACCGGAGGGAAAGCATGTCCTAAAATCATAGGACCCCAGGAATTAATATAATCTATGAGACGGTTGCCATCAGCATCATACAAGTATGCCCCTTTTGCTTTATCAACAAAAACAGGGGTTCCACCTACGGCTTTAAAAGCCCGCACAGGCGAATTAACTCCTCCAGGAATTACTTTTGAAGCGGTTTTAAATAGTTGACTACTGCGTTGGTATTTCATAAAGTTAGTTTGTAGAGATTCTGAGTTGTTGACCGATTGACAATTCAGTTGAATTTAGCTTATTTTGTTTTGTAATCTGATCAACCGTTATGTTGTATAATTTTGAAATAGAATATAACGTATCTCCTTTTTGTACCACATGGTTTTGTGTGATTGTCTTTGAAGAAGGTTTATTTTTAGAACGTTTATTTTTAGGTTTTTCGTCAAACTTGTAAAGCTCGTAACGTTCTATTAGACTAATTAGTTTTTTTGGATATCTGGGATCTGTTGCATAACCCGCCTTGCGTAGCCCTTTTGCCCAGCCTTTATAATTTGTTAGTCTTAATTTAAACAGCCCAGCATACCGTTTTCTATTTACTAAAAACTCAGAGTGATCTCGATAAGACATGTTAGGATTATTGTATTTTCTGAAGCACTCTTGAGCTTCATCGTCGTCATGATAAATCTTATCACCAGTCCAATTGTGACATTTAATTCCAAAGTGATTATTAGCTTGGCGTGCTAAACGTCCTTTTCCTGAACCAGACTCTAAAATCCCTTGTGCTAAAGTAATACTAGCAGGGATGCCATAAAGATACATTTCATTTATAGCTACGGCTTTAAAATAAGAAATGTACTCTAAAGGAGTGGTAATAACTGGACTGTTATTTTCAATAACAGGCTCTGAGGCAACAACAACAACTACTGGTTTTGGTGGTGCCTCAAGGGGCTTAGAGTTTCGCCTGGCTCCGCAACTTGAAATTAAAACTCCCACAAAAATAAAAACAATAATTCGCTTCATATCTATACTATTTCTTTCAGATTCTTTTGTTTCAACCATAAATTCATCCCTTCAATGCCTTGTAAACCTCCAGTGTGTACCGCCAAAACCTTGGCTGTTTTAGGTATTTCTCCAGAACGAATTCCATCAAATATACCATACATCATTTTAGCCGTATAAACAGGGTCTAATGGGATCTTATACGTTGACTTAAACTCATTCATGAAGTTTATTAGTTTAGAGTCTACTTTAGCATAGCCTCCAAAATGATAGTCTTCACAAAGTTCCCAATTAGACTGTGTTGCAAATTTACAAATATCTTCCTTTAAAAAATGACCTTTTAGGGCTGGAAATCCAATAATTTTTTGTGTTGGCAAGCTTCCGTTTATAAGTCCTGCCATTGTGCCACCAGTTCCAACAGGGCAACAGATAATATCAAAGGAATGGTCTTTTTCTGTGAGAATCTCCTCGCACCCTTTAATGGCTAGATCATTGGTCCCTCCTTCTGGGATCAAATAGTAGTCTTTAAATGTTGTTAGTAATTGCTGTAAGTAAGCTGGATCTGTTTTAATTTTATAGGTTGATCGCGACACAAACTCTAAATGCATTCCACAAGATTTGGCATATCTAAGGGTTGGATTACTATTAACTTGAGAGATAAGCTCCTCACCTCTTATAACTCCAACTGTAGGGATTTTTAACTCTTGGCCAGCGGCTGCTGTAGCCGCTATGTGGTTAGAAAAAGCCCCTCCAAATGTTAGAAGTCCTTTGTAGTTCCCAAAACGAGCTGTCTGCAAGTTATACTTTAATTTCCTAAATTTATTTCCAGATACTGTAGGGTGAATCAAATAATCAGGCTTGATAGCAAGCTGAGAATTTAAACGAATATTTTCTATTGTCTTAATTTTTAGCATAGGAAAATCTAAAGTGTAAAAATAGTAAATACTTTAGTGATTTAGATCTCTAGAAATCCCTTTAAGCTAAAAACTATTAAAAATTCATTTATTTAAATATTATACTATATTTGTTAAGCATGAAGAAACACATCCCCATTGAAGACGGAGATTATTATTTAACTCCAAAAGGCTACCGTTGTTTCACAGAACAATACCACTTAAAGCGAGGCTATTGTTGCGAGAGTGGGTGTAAACATTGTCCCTATGGATATAATACCCAAACAAACACACAAAAACGAGCAAATTGAAGGCAATAGACATTACATTTAAAGATGAGATTTTGGAAGGGATACCTAACAACCTACCACAAGAACGAGTTTATGATGATTCTTACAACCACGCGCCCAAAAGAAAATCTATTTTAAGCAAAGAAGATACTAAACTAGCTTTAAAAAATGCGTTACGTTATTTTGAAAAAGAACACCACGCAGTTCTCGTAAAAGAATTTAAAAATGAATTAGATACCTATGGGCGAATTTACATGTATCGGTACCGCCCAACTCATAAAATACTAGCACGACCTATAGACGCTTACCCAGCGAAGAGTAAACAAGCGGCTGCCATTATGTTAATGATTCAAAATAATTTAGATGATGCTATTGCTCAACACCCTCATGAACTGATTACCTATGGAGGAAATGGAAGTGTTTTTTCAAACTGGGCACAATACCGTCTAACGATGCAATATTTAGCTCAAATGACAGACACTCAAACTCTAGTGATGTATTCAGGACATCCAATGGGTCTGTTTCCTTCTCACAAAGAAGCGCCAAGAGTTGTTGTAACTAATGGCATGATGATTCCTAACTACTCCAAACCAGACGACTGGGAACGGTTTAATGCATTGGGCGTATCTCAATATGGACAAATGACAGCAGGAAGCTATATGTATATTGGCCCACAAGGAATTGTTCACGGCACTACCATTACGGTCCTAAATGCCTTTAGAAAAATAAAAAAAACGCCGCTTGGAAATATCTTTTTAACCGCTGGTCTTGGTGGAATGAGTGGAGCCCAACCAAAGGCAGGGAATATAGCAGGTTGTATTACAGTTTGCGCAGAAATCAATGAAAAAGCGCTTTACACAAGACATTCTCAAGGCTGGGTAGATGAAGTATACACAGATGTTAATTCATTGGTTGAACGCGTTCAAAAAGCCCAGAAAAACAAAGAAATTAAATCGCTTGCTTACCTAGGAAATGTAATTGATGTCTGGGAAGCCTTTTACACTTCCAATATCCATGTAGATTTGGGAAGTGATCAAACGTCTCTGCACAACCCGTGGGCAGGCGGATACTACCCAATTGGATTGGATTATGAACAAGCCAATGCTCTTATGGTGTCAGACCCTCAGCTTTTTAAGGAAAAAGTAAAAGCCTCATTAAGAAAACATGCAGAAATTGTTCAAAAACACACAGACAAAGGCACGTATTTCTTTGACTATGGGAATGCCTTTTTACTAGAAGCCTCAAGAGCAGGTGCTGATATTATGGCTGAAAATGGTATAGATTTCAAATACCCTAGTTATGTTCAGGATATTATGGGACCCATGTGTTTTGATTATGGTTTTGGTCCCTTTAGATGGGTGTGTGCAACTGGCTCTAGTGAAGACCTGGCCAAGACAGATGCAATCGCATGTAAAGTTTTAGAGGCTCTAAAAAAAGAAGCCCCTGAAGAAATTCAGCAACAAATGACGGATAATATCCAATGGATAAAAGGAGCTCAAGAACATAAATTAGTGGTGGGTTCGCAGGCAAGAATTTTATATGCAGATGCGGAAGGACGCATGAAAATTGCAGAGGCCTTTAATACCGCTATTGCTAATAAAGAAATAGGTACTGTGATACTAGGACGTGATCATCATGATGTCTCAGGAACCGACTCCCCATACAGAGAAACAAGTAATATCTATGATGGCTCACAATTTACCGCTGACATGGCCATTCAAAATGTAATAGGGGATAGCTTCAGAGGGGCCACCTGGGTAAGTATACATAATGGCGGCGGCGTAGGATGGGGTGAAGTCATAAACGGGGGATTTGGCATGGTTCTTGATGGCTCAGAAGATGCAGACAGACGATTGAAGTCTATGTTATATTGGGATGTAAACAATGGAATTGCAAGACGAAATTGGGCACGAAACGAGGAAGCCACATTTGCCATTAAACGCGCCATGGAATCAGAACCAATGCTAAAAGTGACTTTACCACACATTGTTGATGAAGCACTATTAATTGACCTTTAAAAAAGATGAAAATGAAAAACACAGTCGCTTATTTATTATTAATTACATTATTTATTACTTCTTGTCAATCCGTAAAAGTTGTCGTTGATTATGACAAATCAGCTCAGTTTACATCTTACAAGACATATGGATTTTTAAAAGAAGGCATTGATCGTGCTGAAATAAATGATCTAGATAAACGCCGGATCTTAAAATCTGTTGAGGCTGTACTTATTGAAAAAGGACTTACAAAGTCCGAAACACCAGATTTACTTGTTAACTTCTTTACAAAAGAAAGACAGGAAGTTAATATTAACAATAACAATTATGGTGGTTTTGGATATGGTTGGGGTTGGGGATGGGGTCCTAATGTGGGAGCACAAATGAATATTTCAACCTCTACATCAATACAAGGTACTTTGTATATTGACTTAATAGATACAACTAAAAAAGAACTTGTTTGGCAAGGCGTTGGAAAAGGATCTTTGACTGCTAAAGTTGAACAAAAAGATGAAACAATACACAACTTTGTAACTTCAATTTTAAGCGAGTACCCTCCAGAAGTAGGCTCTAAGCTTTAACGTCCAAAGCATCCCTTAAAGTATTTCCAATTAGCATAAAAGCCATTACTAGACTCATAATACACAGTCCCGGGATGAGTGCTAAATAGGGCTTGCCTAATATTATATAATTATAATGGTCTTTGATCATGGCGCCCCAGCTAGACATTGGAGGCTGCGCTCCAATTCCTAAAAAACTAAGACCACTTTCGATAAGGATTGCGGCGGCAAAATTTGCTGCTGAAATAACAATAACGGGCGCTAGAATATTTGGTAAAATATGTTTTATAATAATCCTTGAATCAGTAAACCCTAAAGCCCTAGCTGCAGTGACATATTGCATTTCTTTAACACTCATCACCTGCCCTCTTACAATTCTTGCTACCTCAACCCACATTGTAAGTCCAACCGCTATAAACACTTGCCAAAAGCCTTTTCCTAAGGCAAGCGTTATTGCAATTACTAAAAGTAAGGTAGGAATAGACCAAGTGACATTAATTACCCACATGATAAGAGCATCCAACTTTCCTCCAAAATAGCCCGCTATACTCCCTAAGAAGACCCCGATAAGTAGAGATATAAATACCGCTACAAAACCTATTGAAAATGAAATTCTTGCCCCTACTAAAATTCGACTTAAAAGATCTCGACCATACTTATCGGTCCCAAAATAAAATGTTCTTTGGGTTATAAAAGGCCGTAATGACATTGAAGAACTTGAAGGGAATTCAATAGATTTTTCTAAGCCCTTGAGACCATCCGAAGCGTAGGTTGTATAATAGACTTTAGTAGAATCGGAACGATGACTCGAGACCGGGATTTCTGTTGCAGGATTTGCATCTCCAAAAAACATACGATTAAAAAAATTTTGACCCTCATTCAAAGAATTAGGAATAACTAGGATTTGGACTGAAAACCCAGGGGCTTTGGAGTGAATGGACAAATGCATTTGATTGGCATGCTGGGAAGAATCTGGTGCTAAAATATATGCGAAAACTGAAATAAATGCCATAAAAACTATGAACCAAAAGCTAGAAACACCCCAAAAGCTTTTTTTAAATTTTTGAAGCGCTAAGCTGGACAATCCCTTTTTCTGCATTGCTAATTAATCTTTAAGCTGGGCTGTGTTATTGATCCCGTAAGAGTTTTTTAAATCATATAAAACATTCAGGGCTTCTTCCATATAAATATCTTTAGAAAGGTTTTCATGCCATCGATTTCTATTAATCTTAAAAACAGAATCTTGCTCCATAATTGGCAACTCATATGACAACGGCTGAAAAGTTAAATCTGTCTGATAGTCTGATAGTTCGTCGAAGCGCTTGGACTCTAATTCTTTTAAATCAATATTTTTAGAGTATTTTTCAAAATTAAGTTGGTAAATATCTTGATCTCTAATGGTTTTAATCCAACGGGCATTATCGTCTATAAGCTTTATTTCAGCACTAGAGTTTAATCGATTCTTGCTGCTTTCAATCATCGCTTCATAGCTAAAAGGGTTTTGCCAAACCGTGTAGTTAGCAGCTTCTATTTCATCCCACGCTAAAGAATTATCTTGCTCTCTTTCTCCCATTTCGATGTAACTAAAACGTCCTGGCACTACTACATCGCTTTTAACACCTTCTAGCTGGGTAGACCCCCCGTTAATACGGTAGTATTTCTGAGTAGTAAATTTAAACGCACCCATATCTCCATTTGTATTTGCTTTGATCATCCGGTTTAAATCTACAATGTTTTGAACTGTACCTTTTCCATATGTTTGTTTACTACCTATAACAATGGCGCGTTTATAATCTTGCATCGCTGCAGCTAAGATTTCCGATGCAGAGGCAGATAGTTCATTAACTAAAATAACCAGCGGTCCTTCCCATTCAATACCACGTTGTTTATCTTCTAAAACTTCTTTGTCATCCCCAGTAGATCGGACTTGGACTATTGGGCCTTCATCTATAAACAAGCCACCAATATCAACCACGGTTTTTAGAGAGCCCCCTCCATTATTTCTTAGGTCTAAAACTAAGCCTTCCATGCCTTCAGCCTTTAAGCGCTTGATTTCTTTTTTAACATCAGAGGCCGCATTTCTGCTATTATAGTCTTCAAAATCAATATAAAATTTGGGAAGATTAATAACGCCAAATGTAACCCCGTCCTTAACCACTTTAGTTGACTTTGCATAAGTTTCTTCTAGTAAAATCTCATCTCTTGGAATACTTAAATCTTCAATAGTACCATCTACTTTTTTAAGAGTGAGGATCACATTTGATCCCTTAGGTCCTTTAATTAGCTTCACAGCATCGTCCAATCGCATCCCCACCACACTTACAGCTTCTGCTTCATCTTCTTGTCTCACTTTCAGGATCGCATCTCCAACCTCTAACTTGTCCTGGCGCCATGCAGAACCACCAGAAATAAGTTCTGTAATGGTTATTACATCCATACGCTTTTGAAGACGCGCTCCAATTCCTTCATACTTACCGGCCATTTGCGCATCAAATCTATCCTTATCACTTGGCGCAAAATAAAAAGTGTGGGGATCAAATTCTTCTGCTATTGCATTTATGTATACAGATAACCAATCTTGCCGTCTGATATCTTTTAAAACAGATAAATTTTCTGTCATTGTTTTTAAAATTGAAGCTCTGGCTTCGCTTTCAATTTCTGAAAGAGGTTTAGATACATAACTTTGATCCGCTTCTTTGAGTTTATTTTCCGCAATAATAAGATCGTGATAATTTGATATTGTATAAAACTTTAATTGCTTACGCCATCTGTTAAACATTTCTGATTTTGTTGACACATAAGTACTGTTCTCGTAATCTGTAGAATACACCTCATCTAACTCAAAATCAAAAGGTTGCTCTAATACTTCAGAGCAAATGTTTTTAGAATCTTCAAAACGAGTTAAGAAACGATCGTACACTAAGTCAAAGAAACTAACATCATGTTGTAGGATTTGGTCATCTAACTCTGTTTTGAATTGTTCAAATTCATTAATATCTGATTGTTTAAAATAATTTTTAAATGGATCCATTTGGTTTAAAAAACTACTGTAAACGCCCTCTGAAAGCTCATCATTTATCTCTTTAGGCTCAAAATGACCTTGTTCAAGTAAATAAGTAATTAACTGCATTAATAACTTATCTTTATCTGGATCATCAAAAGACTTGGATGTAAAGCTGCAAGAAGCAAAGGCAATGAGTATGGAGACTAAGAATATGTTGATGTTTCGTTTCATAAATGAACTATATATTAGAAAAAATAAATAATATTCTAATTTAAAAGAAAAAATAATGCCAAAGTAATGAATGGTAATAATTTTTTGTTAAAGCGGGTAAAATCATCAAATGAGCAACAATTTATGTATTTTTGTACGAATCTATAACAACTAAGGAATGACAAAAAGACCTTTAATTTTGGTTACTAATGATGATGGGATAACAGCTCCAGGCTTACGAACCCTAATTAAGGTCATGAACACAATTGGAGAAGTAATTGTCGTAGCTCCAGACAGCCCACAAAGTGCTATGGGACATGCGATCACTATTAATGATACGCTTTATTGTAAAAAAGAACAAATTGACAATGGTCCACAAACAGAATACAGCACTTCAGGAACCCCTGCCGATTGTGTGAAAATCGCAGTTCATGAGCTTTTAGACCGTAGGCCAGACCTATGTGTTTCTGGGGTTAACCATGGGTCAAATTCTTCTATTAACGTTGTTTACTCTGGGACTATGAGCGCCGCTATTGAAGCAGGGATGGAAGGAATTCCATCCATTGGTTTTTCACTCTTAGACTACAACTGGGAAGCTGATTTTAGTCAAATAGAATCATTTATTAGAACTATTAGCAATCAAGTATTGACCCAAGGATTACAAAAAGGGATTATTTTGAATGTTAATTTCCCAAAACTTTTAGAAAATGACATTAAGGGCATTCGCGTTTGCCGTCAAGCCAATGCCAATTGGATTGAAAAATTTGACAAACGTCAAACTCCGCTAGGGAGAGACTACTATTGGTTAACTGGCGAGTTTAAAAACTTAGATAAAGGGGAAGACACTGATGAATGGGCTCTAGAAAATGGCTATATATCTGTTGTCCCTGTACAGTACGACTTAACAGCGCACCACTATATAAAAGAATTAAATAACTGGACTTTCAATGGATAAAAAATCAATCATAACCGGTGTAATAATAGGACTTATTTCAAATGCTACAGGCTTGTTTTTTGTGAGCTTATTTACGGCAAAAATGTCCGGACGTTCTGGGGGAGTCACAGCTGTTTTAGAAGCTGCTATTTCAGAAGATTTTATAGGAAAATTAATTAGCCTAGGAGCCATTCTAAACTTAATATGTTTTTTCTATTTCATTCGCAAAAAAAAAGATGGTCATGCAGGCGGAATTTTGGCTGCTACTATTTTGATTGCTGTGGGAACCTTTATAATTAAACTGTAAATGAAGTATTACATTATTGCCGGAGAAGCCTCAGGAGATTTGCATGCTGCAAATATGATGAAAGCCCTAAAGAAAACAGATTCTAAGGCAGAATTTAGGTTTTGGGGAGGTGATTTGATGCAAAATGTAGATGGCAAACTAGTAAAACATTACAAAGAATTGGCTTTTATGGGCTTTTTTGAAGTAATTTTAAATCTAACAACCATACTTAAAAACCTATCGTTCTGCAAAGCAGATATTAAAAGCTATCAGCCCGATTGTTTGATTTTTATCGACTACCCTGGATTTAATTTACGAATCGCAAAATGGGCAAAGAAAGAAGGCTTTAAAACCCACTACTATATCTCACCACAAATTTGGGCTTGGAAAGAAAGCCGCATTGATGCTATTAAACGTGATATAGATAAAATGTACGTCATACTTCCTTTTGAAAAAGACTTTTATGAAACGAAGCACGGCATGCCGGTCGAATTTGTAGGACACCCGCTCATTGATGCTATTGCCAACAGAAATACCGTAGATGAGGGTTGGTTTCGACAAACACACGGACTCAACGAAAAACCTATTATTGCGCTACTTCCTGGGAGTCGAAAACAAGAAATAAACAAAATGCTATCGCAAATGCTAAGTGTTGTAAAAACATTTTCGGACTATCAGTTTGTGATCGCAGGCGCTCCAAGTCAGGATCCTTTATTTTACAGCTCATTTATCGAAAATAAAAATGTATTTTTTGTTGAAAACGCTACATACGATCTATTAAGCATGTCTCATGCTGCGCTAGTTACATCTGGAACTGCGACATTAGAAACAGCACTTTTTAAGGTTCCTGAAGTCGTCTGCTACAAGACTAGCTGGATCTCTTATGAAATTGGAAAACGCTTAGTAAAGCTAAAATACATTTCATTGGTTAACTTAATTCTAGACAAAGAAGTGGTGACCGAATTAATTCAAGCGTCATTTAACTCAAAACGCCTCACAAAAGAGCTTAGCTCTATCTTAAATGGAGGCAAGCGTGAAGAGCAGTTTGTGGCTTATCATGAGCTAGAAGCTAAACTAGGAGGGCCTGGAGCCAGTCAGAAAGTTGCAGAATTAATTTATAATTCTATAAATTAGAGGTACTTTAAGAGTCCCTAATCTAAAACCTACAACTGATTCATTGAGAAATGGCTCGACTTTTTTAAATGAAAGCCTTTAATTACCCCATCATAAAACTTACGATTTGTTTAGCAAGCGGCATTCTTGTTAGTGACTATATAGAGTGTAGTGTTGTAAATGTATCATCTATTCTTTTTGTTGGCTTGCTTACATTAACTGCAGCAAATTACTATTGTAAAAAACACAACAAAACGTTGTACTGGCCCTCTCTTTTGGTGTTAATACTTTTTGTTTTGCTAGGTCTACTTTTGTCCAAAATACACTCTCCTAAATTTCATCAATCTCATTATACTCATCTTGATAAATTGACAGAAAACCACTTGTTTGAGCTTGAGTTTGTGGTAGAGAAAAAATTAAAACCCACAATCTATAACCATCGCTATTATGTAAAAATTATCAGAATTGATTCGATACCAGTCTCTGGAACACTTCTGTTAAACCTGAGCAAAGAATCAACTATTGAACGTTTTTCAGTAAATAGTAGTATCACAACAGTAAGCTCTATTAATGACATATACTCTCCCTTAAACCCGTATCAATTTAACTACAAAAACTACCTCAAAAACCATGGGATCTACCATCAAATAACACTTAGGGAGGAAATTGTTTTCATGGGCTTAAAAAAAGTTAATTCATTAACAGCCTATGCGGAAGAAATTCGAGACTATTTGAATATAGAACTTAAAAAACTTGCTTTCAAACCCATAGAAATAGCATTCCTTAAAGCCTTACTACTTGGGCAACGTCAAGATATTTCATTTGATATTTACGAAAATTATAAAAAAGCAGGCGTTGTTCATATTTTAGCGATTTCAGGACTTCATATTGGAATCCTATTAATTCTTTTACATTTTATTCTGCGTCCTTTGCTATACTTTAAACATGGGAAAATTATTCAATCCATCCTTATTATAGTTATATTATGGGGGTTTGCAATTATTGCAGGCCTGTCTGCTTCAGTTGTTAGAGCGGTAACTATGTTTAGTTTATTTGTACTTGCTAAGGGACTAAACAGGCAAACTAACTCCTTAAATACTTTAGCTTTATCGGCTTTTATATTATTACTTATAAAGCCTGAATTTTGTTTTGATGTTGGATTTCAGCTTAGTTATGCAGCGGTTGCCGCTATTGTGATTATAAAACCTGTTTTAGATTCTTGGATAGTATTAAAAAATCCGATTGCTAACTTTTTTTTAGACTTATTAAAAGTGTCTGTAGCTGCACAACTTGGCGTATTTCCGTTAAGTCTTTTTTACTTTCATCAATTTCCTGGACTCTTTTTTATAACCAACCTCATTATCATTCCTTGTTTGATGCTGGTCCTAGGATTAGGAGCGGTTACACTAATTTTTATTGGATTTAAAAACACTCCTGACATACTCATAGAGGTCTTAGGAGCCGTCATTCAGTTTATGAATAACATTGTAGAATGGGTCGCTTCTAAAGAAGCTTTTCTGTTTGAAAATATTTCTTTTGACGCGCAGGCTCTAATATTAAGCTACTTGATACTCATGCTTCTAGCGGCATTTTATCAGAATAGATCCTTTAAAAATATAATTCTATTAGGGATTGCTGTGGTTTGCTTTCAAATTAGTGTCATTCAAATTCCTGCACTACATACTAGAAATTCATTCATCATATTTCATAAATCAAGACATAGTTTGATCGGGCTTCAAACAAAACAGCATTTAGAAGTTCATCATACCTTAAAAAATTCCAATACTGAACGGGTTATAAAAGATTATAAAGTGGGTGCTGCTATTAAAAAACAATGTGATGATAGTATCAGAAGACTTTATCAGATAAACGACAAAAGTCTTTTGGTGGTAGACAGTCTAGGATTCTATAGTACAAAAACTCAAAAACCTCAATGGGTCTTGTTAAGACAATCGCCAAAAATTAACTTAAGCAGACTAATTGACAGCCTTAACCCCGAATTGATTATTTGGGATGGAAGTAATTATAAAACCGATCAAGAACGCTGGAAATTTACCTGTATAACAAAAAAAATCCCTTTCCATCAAACGAGTGAAAAGGGTGCTTTTATAGTTGACTTTTAGCCTATGGTACAAATGTGGATTTAAATGATTTATAATAGGCATTAAAGGCTTCTTGGGTATTAACCTCTTTATAAGTATCATCTTTAAACAACTGCAAGTATAATTCAAGTTTTGGAGCGGTTTGGTACCCCGGAATCGGTGCAATCACCTCTCCCTTTTGTCCTAAAAAAACAATTGTCGGATACGCTCTGACTCCTAAATACTGCGAGAATTGATGTGAACTATTTCTGCGTTTTGCCTTCTTTGGATCATAGTTTGGATTCCCAAATACTTGCTCTTTATAATGGACCGTATCATTGCCTTCTGCGTTAAACTTAACGGCATAATAATGAGTATTTACAAACGCAATCAAATCCTTATTTGTAAATGTGTTTTTATCTAATAATTTACATGGCCCACACCAAGCAGTATACATATCTATCATGATACTTTTAGGTGCTTTTCCCTGTAATACTAGAGCCTCGTCCATTGACACCCAATTGATTGTTTGTGCCCCTATTGAAATAGAACTCAATAGTATTAAAGTGACTAAAACAGATAACTTCATAAAAAATTTATTTTATTTATAACAAATAGTGTGCCTTATTAACGAACTCCGTGCATTAACTTTTTGATCACTGGATATAACAATGCAGACATCACTCCTAGCCCTACGGCTACGGCTGTTAATATCCAAAAGAAATAACTCAACCCTTGCTCTTTAGCAATCCCTTCTGAGGCTTCTCCAAAAACACCTGCTAATTTCATTCCAATAGCAACTGCTAAATACCAAATTCCAAACATCATAGCAATCATTCGTCCTGGGACCAACTTACTTACATAAGACAAGGCTACTGGCGAAATACACAATTCACCCATGGTATGGAAGAAATATACTAAAATTAACCAAATCATACTCACAGAAGCTGTCTTGGCCCCTGGCTCAATTGAAGAGGCACCGATGGCGACACAGGCCATTCCGATTCCTAATAAGACCATCCCAATGGCGTATTTCATATTAGCATTCGGATTGTATTTACTTTCCCACCACTTAGAAAACAAGGGGGCAAATGCAATGATAAACAAGGAGTTTAAAACCCCAAACCAAGAGGCTGGTACTTCAGCGATCTCTTTTCCAAATTCTATAGACAACATCCAAATGGCAATCGCCCAAATGATTATAAAACTAATCGCTAAAAAGATATTTGAAAGTGCATATTTGGAAAATGTTTTCTTAAATAATAACCACAAAACCCAAGTGATAATACCCAGTGGTATAATCGTCATCAAAGTATTGGCTATTTTAAATATGAAGGCTGAATTTCCTTCAAGAACTCGCTGGGTATAATCCCGTGCAAAAATGGTTAAAGAACTTGGTGCCTGCTCAAAAATAGCCCAAAAGAAAATCGTGATAAAAGCAAAAAACATGACGGCCAACATTCGATCACGGGTGATTCTGTCGTATTTAGGAATTCGAATGACTAGCAATAGCACAAACAACCCTAAGGCGGTTAAAATTGCCACATTAGAACCTTCCATTCCAAGCATATTAAAATCAAATAAGTTATAAGCCCCTTCGGATATTTTAGAAATGGGGTCATTAAAAATCCATGAGATTCCTAAAACACCTGCAATGGCGATCAGACCCAGCTGAAGTGATGTAAATGGATTTAATTTAGGTTCGTCTGCGCTTAATTCTAAAGCTGCAGAATCTCCTTTAACTGGCTTGGTTCCGATGTCGCCAAAAATATTTTGAGCAAACCAAAACTGAAGTAATCCAAACAGCATAAAAATTCCCGCTAATCCAAAACCCCAGCGCCATCCTACTTGTTCACCAAGGTATCCACAAAGAAGAATCCCTAAAAAGGCACCAGCGTTAACACCCATATAAAAAATGGTGTAAGCTCCGTCTTTTTTCTCATCTTTTCCTTTGTACATTTCAGAAATAATAGAGGTCATATTTGGCTTAAAAAAACCACTTCCAAATACTAATAAGGTCAATCCTAAATAGATAAAGAATGGCGTTTCAACTGCCATAGCACCATGGCCCAAAGTCATGAGTAATGCACCGATAACGACGGCATAGCGATACCCTATTTTTTTGTCAGCAAAATACCCGCCAAGTAGAGTAGACAAATAAACAAGCGAGGTATAGGTTCCAAAAATGGCATAGGCATGTTCTCTTGGCCAACCCCAACCACCATCTAGCAGTGAGGCCGTAAAAAACATAACAAGCAAGGCGCGCATGCCGTAGTAGGAAAAACGCTCCCACATCTCTGTGAAAAATAATACAAAAAGGCCTGCTGGATGTCCTAAAACTCTGTCTTTGAACATGTTTTCAATAGCTGTTGTCATAAGTGCTTCGTTTATTTTTCTTGTAATTGGTTCTTTAATTTATTCTAATATACGTTCGTTTTCTTCAGCATTGTGGGTTAAGCGTTTTAAAGGTTTTAGTAATGCAATCACTAATAACCCAAAGACCACCGTGAAAATTACTATTCCTGAAAAGATTGTGTACTCTCCAAAATGTTCAGATTTCTCACCTAAAATACCAGCAACTTTACCACCCAATCCCGTAGCTGCAAAATATAATCCCATCATAAGAGATGCATATTTGACTGGAGCTAATTTTGTGACAAAAGACAAAGACACTGGAGAAGAACACAGTTCTCCAATGGTATGAAATAAATAGGCTAAAACCAACCACTGCATTCCTGAACTGCCATTGGCATCAAATTCTCTTACCGCTAAAATCATAAATACAAATCCTAAGCCCATTATAATGGTCCCTGTAGCCATTTTAAATAACGATGAGGCTTCTTTGTTTTTGAGCTTTCGTTTAGCCCAAATATTTGCGACCCATACCGCTAGTAAGATAATAAAACCAGCATTTAGACCTTGAAACATTGGTGTTGGTATTAAATAGTCAAACAGCATTCTATCGGTTTTTGTTTCTGTATAAACACTCATTAATCCACCAGCTTGTTCAAAAGCACCCCAAAACACAATTACCAATATAAATGAAAGTAATAAAACTAAGAAACGATCTTTTAATATTTGTGTTTCTAAGCTTTTAAAAATCATCATTAATAAGCCTACCACAAAAGAAAGAAAGATAAATAAGGCACCATAACCCCAATGGTCAACACCTTCAAATGTAAAGCCAGCATATAAAGATAGGGCAAGCAAAATAATAAAAATTACTAATTGAGATGGAGAGTTAAAGATATTTGAGAATATTTTAAGCAAGGAAATATCATTTTTCTTTTCTTCTTCAGTTGGTTTATTCCCTACATGTTTGATGTATTTTTGACCCCAAATATATACCATTAACCCTAACACCATTGCGATTCCTGCTAAACCAAAACCAGCGTGCCATCCCCATTTAGCAACTACAATTCCTATAATAGACGTAGCTAATAAGGAGCCTAAATTAATGCCTATATAAAAGATACTAAAGCCTTTATCTCTTCGAATATCACCTTCTTTATACAAACCTCCAACCATTGTTGAAATATTTGGCTTTAAACAACCAACTCCTAGAATTATCAAACTTAAGCCTGTGAAAAATGCCCATTCAGCTTCAATAGCCAAGGTCCCATGACCTAAGCATAAAATAACAGCTCCAAGCATGACGGTTTTTCTCTGCCCTAGAACTTTATCCGCTAAAATACCCCCTGGAATTGATATGACATACACGAGCATAACATACCATCCGTAGAGCTGATACGCTTCAAGCTTTGACCACCCTAAACCAGGACCGTCTATGTGAGATGCTTCGGCAATCATATAAATAACCAATAAAGCACGCATTCCATAGTACGAGAATCGCTCCCACATTTCAGTAAAAAATAATACATAGAGTCCTACAGGATGCCCAAATAATTCTTTTTGAGTTGCAGTCGTTGTCGTTGACATAAGTTTAGTGTTAGTTAATAAGTTATTTATTGGTTAATTTTAATTAGTTCGTTTGTCTCCTAATTTTTCATGTAAAAAATTAGTCATTTTAGTATATAAATGCATGGTGGTATTGCCGCCATAGATGCCGTGATTTTTATCGGGATAAATAGACCAATCAAATTGTTTATCAGCCTGAATCAAGGCCTCAACCATACGCATGGTATGTTGCACATGTACGTTATCATCTCCAGAGCCATGTACTAAAAGGTAATCGCCTTTTAACAATTCTGGATAATTAAAGGGAGAGTTATCATCATAACCCCCTGGATTTTCTTGGGGTGTTCGCATAAAGCGTTCGGTATAAATAGTATCATAAAAACGCCAGCTTGTTACAGGCGCAACCGCAATAGCCATCTTAAACACCTCATTGCCTTTCAGCAAACAGTTAGTACTCATATGGCCGCCAAAACTCCAGCCCCAAATACCAATTCTACTGGCATCTATATAGGGTAAATCTCCAAGTTGTTTGGCCGCCTGAATTTGATCTTCTGTTTCGTATTTAACAAGATTTAAATAGGTCACTTTTTTAAAATCTGCGCCTTTGAAACCGGTTCCTCTTCCATCGACACACGCCACAATATAGCCCTGCTGCGCTAAGTATTGATGCCAGTAATCACGAGAATTATTCCATCTGTTGGACACTTGCTGCGAACCTGGACCAGAGTATTGAAACATTAAAAGTGGATAGGTTTTAGTAGCATCAAAATCTGCGGGCTTAAGCATCCACATATTCAACTCATTACCGTTGACATTGAGAGTGCTAAATTCTTTATTTGAATATTTATAATCAGATAACGTAGTTAGAAGGGCCGAATTGTCTTTGATGTTTCTAACCAATCGACCCGTTTTAGAATCGTGTAAGGTATATTTTGTAGGGGTATTTGCATTCGAAAAAGTATTGATGAAATAGGTGAAATCTGCACTGAAAGAGGCCACATTTGTCCCTTCTTGTGATGTCAAACGCTTTTTCCTTTTTCCGTTTAATCGAATTGAATAGACATCGCGATTGATGGAGCCATTTTCAACAGATTGGTAATAAATCGTATTGGTTGATTCGTTATACCCGTAGTAGGCAGTGACCTCCCAAGTACCTGTTGTTATTTGTTTTTTAAGTTGTCCTGTATTTGAGTAATGGTAGAGATGATTATAACCGTCTTTTTCGCTGGTCCATAAAAAGCTATTGTCTTCTAAAAAAGTGAGGTTATCAGTGACATCCACATAGGCTTCGTCTGTGTCTGAGAGTACTAAATCTGCTTGGTTTTTCTCTGGATTAATCAGCCAAAGATCTAAAGTGTTTTGATGCCTATTCATGTATTGCGCTGACAGTACATTCGCATCATTAGTCCACTTAATTCTAGGAATATAAAAATCATTATAGTGTTTAGACAATGGGACAGTTGCTGTTTGATCTGAGTCTAAGTCATAAAAATATAGAGATACAATCGCATTTTTTTCGCCCGCTTTTGGATATTTGAATACATTTTGTGTTTGATACAAATCTGTTCCATAAACATCCATTGAAAACTCGGGCACCTCTGTTTCATCAAAACGAATAAATGCAATTCTATCACTAGTAGCATTCCACTCAAAAGCTCTCACAAAAGCAAATTCTTCTTCGTAAACCCAGTCAGTTATTCCGTTAATAATACTGTTTTTTTCGCCATCAAAAGTGATTTGTTTAGTGAGGCCAGAAATCAAATCCTTTATATATAAGTTATTGCTTAAACCATAGGCAACCTTAGTCCCATCGGGTGAAAATGTAGGTTCCTGTATTTTGTGGTCGGATATTAAATTGAGTTGTTCTAAATCGATATCATATACATAATAATGTCCTAAAACTGAATACCTGAAAATCGATTCCGTATTTGTTTCTAAGATTAACTTACGTTCGTTTGCGCTAAATGTATAATTTGTGAAATAAGGAATAGCCTCCATTGTTTCAGAAGTTGCTATTACTTTTACTTTTGAGAATGTTTCATAATCATATAAATCTACCGAAGTAGAACCTGTAGCCCTATCAAAATTTAATACTGAATATTGCTGTCCATTCTTCATAGAATGCAAAGCAGTGAGCCCCTGAGTCCTAAAAGACCCATCCCATATTTGATCAAGTGAAAAAGAATCTGTTTGAGAAGTTGCTGTAAACATAAACAAGCAACTAAATAGGTAGATAATGGGCGTTTTCATGAGAAATCTAATTATTAATAATTATATGTCAAGTTTACTAAAAAAATGGGAGAAATCAGTGAATATTTACAGATAAATACGCAATTAGAATAATTGAAGTTCCATAATAAAACGAAGAATAGTATCTTTGTCTTTCAAAATAGACACACATGCAGAATTCCATTTCTGGATTTTCAAAGTTCACAAAAGTTGAAAAAATTGACTGGCTAATCAGTAATCATTTTCAAGGCAATCCCAGTGCCAAAGCAAATTTAGAACGCTACTGGAATTCCGATGAAGCGCTTCAAAAGCTACATGATGAATTTACTGAAAATACCATTTCAAATTTTTATCTCCCTTTTGGAATCGCGCCTAATTTTTTGATTAACAACAAAATTAAGGTCATTCCAATGACAATTGAGGAAAGCTCGGTGGTCGCCGCTGCTAGTAATGCCGCAAAATTTTGGATGCAAAGAGGGGGCTTTAAAGCCAAAGTGATTTCGACCACAAAAGTAGGGCAAGTTCATTTTATGTTTCAAGGAGAAACCGCCGAAATAGAATCCTTATTTGAAACTATAAAACCTCAGCTGTTTGAACAGACTAAATCCATAACTAAAAATATGGAAGCGCGTGGTGGCGGTATTTTAGATATTGAGCTCGTTAATAAAACATCCAAGCTTAAAGACTACTATCAACTACATGTAACCTTTGAGACCATGGATGCCATGGGTGCCAACTTCATTAACTCCTGCCTAGAACAAATTGCCAGCTCTTTTAAGAGCTGTTCTGAAGAAATACAGATTGTTATGAGTATTTTATCAAACTATGTGCCAGATTGCTTGGTACGTGCAGAGGTGAGCTGCGAGGTAGAATCACTAGGTACTAACGAGTCCTATTCAGGTCAAGAATTTGCAGATACGTTTATTCAAGCAGTACAAATTGCTGAAATAGAACCCTTTCGAGCCGTTACCCATAACAAAGGTATTATGAATGGAGTAGATTCTGTGGTCTTAGCGACTGGAAATGATTTTAGAGCCGTAGAAGCAGGGGTGCATGCCTATGCAGCCCGTTCCGGGAGTTATTCAAGTCTAACACATGCCACTATTGAAGAGGGCATTTTTAAGTTTTGGATTGAAATTCCATTAGCCTTAGGCACTGTTGGTGGACTTACCGGGTTACATCCCTTGGTAAAAACAGCATTAGAACTTTTAGGCAATCCATCTGCAAAAGAATTAATGGAAGTTGTTGCAGTCGCCGGACTGGCTCAAAATTTTGCAGCTTTGAAATCGCTCACGACTACCGGAATTCAACAAGGCCACATGAAAATGCACCTTCTTAATATTTTAAATCAATTTGAAGCCACTGACAAAGAAAAAGTGCATCTAGTTGAGCACTTCAAAACAAATACTGTAACCCACAGTGCGGTCGTTAAAGCCATAGAAACCCTTAGAGCCTAATGGAAACTTTTTACAGCCATGGAAAATTATTAATCAGCTCAGAATATGCGGTTTTAGACGGAGCTGTAGCTCTTGCATTGCCTACAAAATTTGGGCAGTCCTTAGAAGTAGAGTCTACTTCCGATAACACCATCCACTGGAAAAGCATTTCTAGCTCAGGTAAGGTGTGGTTTAAAGCTGAATTTATTATAGATCCTGCTTTAAAAATTTCTTCTAAAAACACTTCCAATATTGCAGTACGCTTAGTACAAGTTTTAGAAGCTTTACAAGAGTTAAACCCTACACTTTTTGAAGCGCATAAAGGCTACGCACTAACAACAACCTTAGAATTTCCAGAAAATTGGGGTTTGGGGTCCTCCTCTACCTTAATCAATAATTTAGCCCAATGGGCACAAGTAGATGCGTTTAAACTTCTGGAATTAACATTTGGTGGCAGTGGATTTGACATTGCTTGCGCACAACACGATTCTGGGATTTTATATCAGTTGGATATAGGAAACCCAAGTATTAAGTCCGCAGTATTTTCACCACCGTTTTTAGACTCTTTATTTTTTGTACACCGCAATCAAAAACAAAACAGCAGAGACGGTATCAAGGCCTACAAAAGGCTGACTAAGAATCAAAAAATTGATTTCTCAGCATTGAATCGTTTGACTTTAGACCTCTTAAATTGCACAGATCTTAAAATATTTGAAGCACTCCTTGAGCAGCATGAACGGTATATCTCTACTCTGATCCAGCAACCCACTTTAAAAGAGTCTTTGTTTTTAGATTATAAGGGTGCTATAAAGAGCTTGGGCGCTTGGGGTGGTGACTTTTTCTTAGCCACCGGGAACGCAGCCGAAATGGACTATTTTAGGGCGAAGGGCTACACAACAATACTTCCATTTACAGACATGATATTATAAAAAAAGCCTTTCCAAATGGAAAGGCTTTTTTTATATATAATTAGAGCTACTTAGTAAAACGTCGCTCTGTTATCTTCTATTTCAGCAGCCTCTTTAAGTGATGTATATAACGTTGAATTAACTGCATTTGATTTTGCCTGACCTACTCTATTTGCAGCGGCTTGATAATTTGGCAACTCATTTGCTGGAGTTGACTTTGTTAACTGCACTGCATAAACACCATTTATACCCACAACTAAGTTTGAAGTAGCTCCTTCAGCTAATCCAAAAGCTGTTCCAATTACTTTAGGTTCTCTACCCGCTCCTGAAAGCGTTGGGTTTTTCATATTAACTGCAAGAGATGTTTTGACTGTTTGACCTTCTTCAGATGCAATCGCTTCTAAAGTTGTTCCTGAAACACGGGTTATAATAAGCTTAGCTTTCATTTCTTTTTTGATTTCTGGAAGCGCCCTAACTGATGCTTTCTCAACACTCATCAGCCCTTCTTCATTCGCAGCAGTAATTTTTGCGACTACAAAACCACCTCCTGAAATATTAAAGCTTTTAAAATCTCCCTCTTCAACACCGTCTTCAAACGACCATCTCACAATAGCTCTTTGTAAACCAATTCCTGGTATTGATTCATCAAGTACTTTAATACTACTTACTGGCATTGACTTGTAGTTATTTTCGTTTGCTACTTCATCAAAATCAGAATCAGCTATCGCTATTTCAAATTTAGATTTGTTTTTAAACACCTCATCTATTGTTTCTACTGAAGGCTCAATTTCTTGAACGATAGTTGCTACTTTATATGCTTGTTGCTTTGGACCTTGACTAAGGATTTCTATAACATGATAGCCAAAACCTGTTTTCACAACTCCTAAACTTCCTTTTGGATTCTCAAAAGAGTACGCTTTAAATTCTTCAGCAAATCCGTCTGTATAAGCAAATTCAATTTCGCCATCCTTTTCATTGCTCACTTTGTCTGAAGACAGAACTAACAAGCTCTTAAATTTAGAACGATTTGACTTCAGCACATTATAAATGCTATCAGCCTGAGTTTTTGCCTCAGCCTCCGTAGCAGTAACAGATTCATCAGCGCGAACAACTCCAATAAAAGGAATTAAAATGTGACGAACTTTTGTAGAATCAGAAATCATCTTTTTAGCCACTAACTTTGATAGTTTATAGTTAGACCCGTCTTTATAAGGACCGTGAACATCATTGACGTCCAAACTAACCATCGCTGCAAGTTCAGCTTTTGGCAGACTTGATTCAAATACAAAAGCATCATTATATTTAACGGATGAATTGGTATTTACAAATGCTGAAGCATTTGTAGTGTTTTTGAAGCCAATTACAGTTTCATTTGCTTTAGCAGCCTCATTAAACTCTACTTTATTTTCAACAAGTGACGTTAGTTCTGCTTGGATAGCTTGCTCATCTTCTAAAGAGGCTTCCTCCTTAAACTGAACATACACTAAATCTCTAGACGCTTCTACTTGGTACTTCTTTGGATATTTTTTGATGTAGTTATTAATATCTGATTTTTTAACAATCAACACGCTATCAGGAATAGATGAAAAAGGAATTTGAACATATTTCAAATCTACTTTATCATTTTCAAGTTGGTAATCTAACTCCCCTTCAGTCAAGGTTCCAATAACCCCTGCTTTAACAAGATTAAAGTAGGTTTGCTGAACGCCTGTCTGAGAAATTGTTTGTTCAAAATCTGTCCAAGCTTTATAATTTACTGGATTTCCGTTTAAGGTTGTTGTTTCTGGAGCAATCGCTTTAAGGTTTGCTATAAACTCATTCAGCTTATTTTCATCAAATAGGCCGGCTTCATTTTTAAACTCTTCAAAAGTCCCTAAATTTTGCTTTAACAATTGTCGCATATAGTCTCTTTCAATAGAGATTCCTACGGCATCATACTGGGTTTGCATGACTTTATTTCTAACTTCCTGATCCCAAATACGATTCATTGCTTGCGTATTGCTAACCGAACCGCCTGATTGACGTTGAACATTTTCAACCTGATTCATGAAAGCGCCTCGATCAATATCCTCGCCATTAACGGTTGCAACCACGTTTTGAGACTTGTCAGAAGACCCCATGTTTGTGAATATATCACCGATTATAAATGAAAATAATGCAAGAGCGATAATGATGATTAAGAATATAGAACGTTGTCTAATTTTATTTAAAACTGCCATTTTGTAGTGTGTGTTATTTTTTCAATATAGTCGACGAAAATACCAATTTCTTTGAAATAATGAAAGGAGAAAAGAATATAATTCTGCGTTGAAGCTTAAATTACGAATCTTGAACGATTTTAAGCTGCACCAATTCAATTTTTGTATTGGATACCTCCTTGATTATGAACTGAAAACGAGCAAAACTTATTTCTTGATTTTTTAGGGGTATTTCTTCTGTATGATTAACAATAAAACCACCTAACGTTTCATAATTCTCACTTTCTGGAAGTTGCAACTTATAGGTTTCATTTAGGTAATCTACTTCTAAACGTGCAGAAAAAAGAAAGGTATTCGTGTTGATTTGCTCTTCAACAAGTTCCATCGTGTCGTGCTCATCTTCTATTTCTCCTACCAGTTCCTCAATAACATCTTCAACGGTCATAATACCTGATGTCCCCCCGTATTCATCCAAAACAACAGCCAAACTTTTTCGCTTTTTAATTAAAACGTTTAGTACATCTTTAGCAAACATCGTTTCAGGAACATACTCCACTGGCCGCAGTATGGATTTAATGTTTTTGGGGTTTTTAAACAAATCAAAAGAATGTACATACCCTAAAATATCATCAATAGTATTTTTATAGACCAGTATTTTTGAATGCCCTGTTTGAGTGAAAGATTCATTTAGGCTCTGAACAGAATCGTGTATTTCAATAGCAGTTAGTTCAATCCGAGGAACCATCACTTCTCTTGATTTTACTTCCGAAAACTCAAGTGCATTTTGAAATATCTGAATTTCACTATCCATCCTATCAAGTGAATCAACAGATTCCATTTGTTCACTAATATAATTTCCGAGTTCTACTTTTGAAAAGGCCAGTTGTACTTCATCTCCTTCTGTTTTAAATAGCGACTTCAAAACCACGTCTGTAACCCATATAACAAAGTCAGATACAATTGAAAACAATAGGTAAAACACATAGGCTGGAAAAGAAAATAGCTTTAATAGAGAATTTGCATAGATCTGAAAAAACACTTTAGGAAGAAACTCTGCTGTCACTAATATTACCAGCGTTGAGATCAACGTTTGCGTTAATAGTGACAACTCATCAAACATGTAGCTAATTAATGCATTAGATGAAGGCAAATGAGCTGCAAACCATGCCACCAAAGAGTCGCCCATATACAACCCGTATACCACTAGAGCAATATTGTTTCCAATAAGCATCGTGGCAATAAACTTAGAGGGTTTTGAAGTTATTTTAGCCAATAGTATAGATAGCAAACCTCTTTGTTTTTTTTCAATTTCTATATGTATTTTATTCGCTGAAACGTAAGCAATTTCCATCCCTGAAAAAAAAGCAGATAGCAACAAGCTTAGTATAATAACAACGAGATCTGAGGACATGGCTACAATTTACCGCGATCTTCGAAACGCTTTCTAAATTTTTTACGAAAAAAGAACATAAAAACAGCAAGCGCTGCAAAAAATAAAGATAAGTAAGCAGCATTTCTATCCGTACTCCACTTATTAGACATATCGAACAAAAAAAGCACTGCAAAACCTAAATATAGATACTGTAAAAAGGAAAGGATTTTCATTTAAAACTAATTTTATTGAATTTGATTTTTAAAGTAAATATACAAATTATTCGTCAATAAAAATCCGACCTGTTACTTCAAGTACTTGTGCATTAGTAACATTTTTATTGGAATCAAATCCGTTGCCATTAGTTAGGTAATCTTTGGTTCGAAATTTCACAGGAAAATTAGTGAAGAGCCATTCTTTATTTTGATCGTAAAAAAGTTGCTCCGTAAATAAGGTGTCGTTTGTGGCAGTTGTTAAAACAACATTACCTTGAAGATCAATTAAATCTGTTTTGCTGTATACAATGGCTTTATCGGCTGTGACCGTGTTTTTATTCATTTTATCATCAAAAAGAGTCAAGTCTATTCCTTGTGGAAACTCATAAAACGGAAACTCCCGATTTGTAAAATTTAGCATTTTTGGACTTATCAAAATAGAGGTAAGTCGCCCTGAATCTGTATATTTAGTATTTATATTTTTAGCAATAGACATCGGCGCATGAGATCCCACATCTAAGTCTTGAACTTCTTTTAGGGTGTTATTACAAGAAAAAAACATCGCTGCCACAAAAAGTAGAGCGATGTTTTTAAATGGTATGTTGTAAACTGTCTTCATTAAAGAGAGGGCACTGTTACACTTCTTTGAATCCAACATCCAACAGCAATTACTTGACCTGCGCGCCCAGAAGAAAATATTTCACTTTTCTGAGGTGCCTTTGCTTCATAATTAGCAATTGATTTTTTAGCATTTTTCTTCATTGTAGGATCTATACGTCCAGCTTTGGCAGCTTCCTTAGCAGCTAACCAATAAACGGCTCTTTTAGAAAAATTGTCTGTCCCACAATTATTGGCACTTTTAGCATACATCGCTGCAATCGCTAAATGAGCTTTCCCCATACTTGGATTTGCTTTCAAAGCTTTCATGTAATAGGTTCTCGCTTGACCGTAACGGCTTTTCTTCTTAAAACTTGTCGCAATTTTGTATAATATTTTCGACTTTTCAAAGTTATCAATTTCCAATTCAACTGCTTGATTATAGAAACTTAGGGCTTCTGATGTTTTCCCTGCTTTATCCTTTAAAATCCCAAGGTAGAAAGCAGTGTCTGCGTTGGGCTCCAATGCATTTTTTTGCTCTACTACTTTAACAAATAAAGGATCATCATTACACCCTTTAGCATACATTCTATTCATAGTACGTTGCAACCATTGACCATCATTTTTAAAGGCTTCAAAATCTCTAGTATATAAAGGAATTAAATTTTCACAATTAGCCCGCGTTCCTAATTTAGTATCGATACTTCCTGCAATTTTATCGTACGCTCTTAAATAACTATCATACGATTTTAATCGCGAAGCATCCTTTCTACCAAGGTCTCTAACAACCCCATTTTCATCTAAAAATCCATTACGCTTATTAGTGTAGTTTTTAACTTCGAAGTCAATTTTTTCACTGATATCATCGTATTTGCTAAATAATTCTTGAGCTGTTTTTTGTGAAGCATCATATAAACCAACCATTAAAGAAAAATATGTGTACAAGCTTTTAGGGTTTGTAAATGATTTTGCATCCGACGTGTAGGCCGTGTCAAAAGCAGCATACAAGTCCTGATTAGATTCCCCTATAATTTTTCTATGATTATACCTTAACTGACTTGCTTTAGCCAAGTAAGCCCCTTTAGGGGTGATGTTTGGAAAGACTGTACTACGCTCTTCCCAGAGCTTTAGTAAATCTAATATGTAATCTATTTTTTCCTGTCCTTCTGAATTTGAAATTCTATCATTTAAAATTCGTTCTCCAAAAATATGAATAGCTTTATTAAGTTTTGGATTCGTTGTTCTTAATTCCATCCAAGGAGTAAAAGCTGCATTATAATTTTTAGCTTTTACATACTCACTAAAAATAGATAGTTTTTGTAATTCTTCTTGCGTCTGTGCTGTGATGGAGGTAATACTTAAAAAAAGTATTGTAGTTATAATAGATATTTTCGTTTTCATCTGTTGGTATTGTTGATTTATTTCAGAAAAAGCTATATTATTAGAAGCTAAATCTCATTATTTAATAGGGCACTAATTAAATTTTCGTTTTTCAAACCATCGGTCATTTAAAGATAAACTTATCTGGAAGTTTACAAAATTCTCTTCAACTAAATTGGCATTCGTAGTTCCACGCTTACCAACTTCTAAACCAATATTAGCATTTGAGAATATTCTACCCACTGGAAGACCTACTCCAAAAGATATGCCAAACTCTTTTATGACTTGATTATTGATTTTTAAACCTGTGTTTTCAAAACGAACCCCTGTTCTGTAAACAATCCGTTTCCAGTATCTGTTAAATGAATCAAACTCTGGGATAAAAAAACCTCCTACAGAGATGGTTGAAGCATCCTCAAATTTTGAATTGTCGATCACTACTAACCTATTTGTAAGTTGACTCGATTTAAGAAACGTATAATCCACTCCAGCAAACCATTTTCTTGGAGCTCCAAAACCAAAACCAAATGAAGTTTTGCTTGGCAACTTAAGATCTGTAGTGTTGAGTCCCGTCGCATTTAAATCCACTTCAATTGAATTGACTGCAACCTCTTGAGCGGTATTGAAATCAATAATTATTGCAGAGAAGTTACGTTGGTTTTTTGATTTGATTTCTGCTGTTGGTGAATGGGTAGCTGATGCCGTAAACTCTAAATTTGGTTTTAATAACTTGGTGTATATTAATCCAAAATTATAAGAAAGGCCTCCAAGATCAGATCGATTAATCTCTCTAGATTGGTATTGCAGTAAGCTTCCTTGTTCGTTGTACCCAAAAGCAATATTTGTATTAATAATATTTCCAAAGTTATAGCTAGCATCCACTCCAATTCTGAAATTTTTAGAAAGCTGATACCCCGCACCCAAGAACACTTTATTTAAGCCCCCTTCCCCTCTATATTTATACTGAAGAACACCATCCGAGTCAAAAGACTGTAACTTATAACCAACTGAAGTGTATGGGATCAAACCAAATCCAGCGCCAAATTTCCCTAAAGGAATTGCAATAGCTAGATAATCGATTGAAGCTGTACTCGACTTATCAGAAGCAGAATCGCTATTAAGTGTTGTTTTTGATTGTCCTCCCCCCACAGTATACTTAATTGGTCTTGCTTCATTATTAAAAGACTTTAGGTTTGCACCTGCATAAGCTGCTGGGTTTCTGAGGTTGATATGAATACTATCAGAGTAAACACTAATCCCACCCATAGCCTGGTTCTCGACAGTCCCCTTAAACTTTAAGCTTCCAATACCATAAAATGAGTAAGGAGAGCTCGCACCTTGTTGAGCGTAAGAAATAGATGACATTACAACTATAATAAGAACTAAAAACTTCTTCATAATTAATTTGAATTAAATTCTAATAGGAAATTCAAGCCTTCCAAAAGAAAATCCGGGTTGGCAAATATGCTAATTTTTAATTGCTTACACAAGAAATCCGCGTCTCCGCCTGTTAAAATAATTGTTAAATCTGAATATTTATTTTGATATTCACTAACAACTCCTTCAATTTCATGTAAAACCCCAAAAATAACACCTGAATGTATACAAGCATGAGTAGAATTTCCAATAAAATTTTTAGGGACTTCTTTTTCTAGCGTTGGCAGCTTGGATGTAAAACCACCTAATGATTTATAACGCATTTGTAGACCTGGAGCTATGGCGCCACCTAAGTAATTTTGCTGAGCATTTATGAAATCATAGGTGATGCAGCTTCCAGCATCAATGACCAAAACATTCTTGCCCGAATACTGTGTGGCAGCAGCAGCCATAAGAGCTAAGCGGTCCACTCCCAAAGTTTCAGGAGTCTCATAACACACTTTGAAAGGTAGTTTTGACTTTGATTGTAAAATAGTCAAAGGCAATCTGTTTTCGAGTCTCTTTAATTCCTCTGAAGACAAAAAACCTACGGATGAAAGCAGTCCCTGGGTGATTTCCGTGAATTTTTTTAGTAAATTCTCAACCTCCAAGAGGAGGTTAGAGACCTCTATCGTTTTAGTTTTTAAAATTTTATCTCTTTGAAATACAGCGAGTTTAGTGGCGGTATTTCCAATATCAATTATTAAATTCATTTCTTTGTTTCAGACTGCAAATTTACAAAACCATTTTTTATAAAAATTTACTTTGGGAATATTAAAATTCCATTATATTTGCAACCGCATTTAATGCGAGGAGGTGCCTTAGCTCAGTTGGTAGAGCAATGGACTGAAAATCCATGTGTCCCTGGTTCGATTCCTGGAGGCACCACTTTAAAAACCCACTTTCTACAGTGGGTTTTTTAGTTTAAAATATATCTAAATAGATAGTTGGCATATTTATTGTTTAAGTTATTAT
>Ga0209712_10000477_pt1 | contig 35681 bp, 26 predicted proteins | sample ArcOceMetagenome_FD_187443 | JGI IMG/M metagenome (GOLD analysis project Ga0209712, IMG submission 187443) | Marine eukaryotic phytoplankton communities from Arctic Ocean - Arctic Ocean - Greenland ARC118M Metagenome (SPAdes) (version 2) | ecosystem: Environmental > Aquatic > Marine > Oceanic...
TTTAATAAACTAGTTCTACTGGATGAATTTTGTTCAATTAATAAATTAAAAATAAACGCTTCCGTGTAACTTTTCGTCCAAGAATTTAAAACTACCGATTGATTTAGATAAGTAATCTGTTCAACTAATAGCGTATAATAGATCTTCTGGTTACTTGATAATAATGTAGAATATGAAAAGCTATTATTCGTTTTTAATTGATTAATTATAGGCAACAATGAGTTATTATAATCCTCTGAAGTTTTATTAAAATGAAATAATTCAATAACATCCTGAAATTGAGTTTGAGAAGCTTGGCTAGCAGAAAAAAAGTAAAATTCAACTAATAAAACATTATTATCTAAATTATAAGTTTCCGATAGTAGATTTATTAATTTCTTGTAAAAAAACTTTTTTTTGGTTGTAGATAAATTTTTGAGTTTTATGATTGCATTTATAAAATAAAAAAGAGAAGGGTTTTTTAGATCTCCTTTTAACTCCATAAATTTTAGAAAACTAAAAGAATGCCTTAATAAAAAACTATATGACGATTCAAAAGTAAGTGTAAAATAATCGTGTAAATTATTTAAATTTAGTAGTTTGGAAATTCTAAAAATCTTAATAAGATCTTTATAAACGTTTAACTGATCGAATAGAACGTTTAAAGCCTTTTTATCCCTTTTTAATGCATTACTAAACATAGTAACTAAATTTGGTAAACCAAAATTTTTGAGTTCATTAATAACGCCATATTCAATATACTGCCTAATTAAAGCTAAATTTGACAAGCTACTTTTAGAAGGTAGTTCATTAGAAAAAAAAAGGACTTCATTAAATTGTAAAAGATTTAAAAATGTTTTTTTTTCTTTTGATTTTAATAAAAAAACTTCCTTTACAATTTTCCATTCTAGATTAAAATCTTCAATTATTTTTTTAAGCACCAAAGAAAATGCAACTTCAGTTTCATTTTTATAATTTATAAGAGAATTGAATAACTCATAACTGATTAGTGCTTTATCCTTTGATTCTATTCCCCCCTTAGCAGTCTCAAGTAATATTTCAAGAAAAATAGTACTATGTAAAAAAAAAGAGTAATTATTCTGAAGGTATTCTTTAAAGAAAATAGTTTTGTTCTTAGAATTTAAGGCATTAAAAAATCGATAGAAATAGAACTTATTCTTTGTTACGACACTAAATATAGATCGCTTTGAATTCTCTTGATAAGAATTCCTTGATAAAAAATCATTAAATTTTATATTGTTGACCGCCCACCATGGTAAAAAACCAAACCTTAAAAAATGAACTATTAATATTTCGTTGGATCTAAAATTAAGATTATTTACTTGACTTAAATTCTGGAATTCTTTGACTAATTTATTAGCAATATTTTTGGAAGTTAAATTTTTATTTTTTAAAGAAATTTCACCAATATTTATAACAATTCGATTGATAAAAATGTCTTCATTTTTATCAAAATAAGAATTAATTATTTCTTGCAATTCATGAATTAAAAAATTATTAGTAAGATCCGAAATGTTTAATACTAAAGTATCAAAGTCATTATTCTCTCCAATATCTATTTCAAATCTTAACTCCTTTACTATAAGATCAATTTGAGACATAAGAAGATTGGTAACTCGAAATTAGTTGAATGAGCTGAAGAGATTCTTGTTCTAGTTTTGCAAGGTTACCGTCAAACTTAAATTTTAACCATTTAAAATATACATTTTCAAAAATCTCCAGGTCCTGAAAATTTAAATAAAATATGTTATAACTAAGATGAGCTGGTATAAATTCTTCAATGCTCTCGATAATTAAATTTTTAAATTCGTTATTTTGAAAACGTACTGGCCAATCAGGAAAAATAAAATTAATGTGATTAGAGTATAGAAAATCGTTTGGAAATTTATTTAATTCACTATTTATAATTTCTATATCAGAGAAAGAAACAATATCAGAATCTGATTCTCTTTTAGTAGAAAAATATTTAATAATGCGTAATTTTTCCTTTTCTGCTGGCAGTATAGAATTAAACTGTTTTTCTGACCTTAAAATAGGCTTATTTAAAAGGTCATAGGCTACAATAATATACTTATCCGTTTTCTCATCCTTTTCAATAGAAAAATTCCGTTCTTTAAGAATAATAACCCATAAATCATCTCTTAGATCCCTTAAAATATTATATTCTGTATTATAATAACTTTTTAAAAGGATTTCATTATCTTTTGAATAAATAATTAGTTGGTAATTCGTTTCAATACTGGGTCTTAATAATATATTTTCTATTAAAAAAAATGATTCACAATCTTTATTGAACTGCTTAAACTTTTCGATAACTTTTTTCAGAACTTCATCACATTGAATTTCAGTCTCTGCATTAAAAACCTTAACAGGAGCAACCTGTTTTGGACTGTTAAATAATAAACAATAATTGGAGGTAGATTTAATTACTTTATAACTTTTGTTTTTGTGAGCATACAAAAATAGCGATTTTAGAGTGTCATAATCCTCACAATAAAAATTGGCGTTTTCGGGCTCTATTTCTGAATATTTAGAAGATAAAACAGAAATTGATGGACCATTTTCAATTTCTAATAATTCTGACTGCCATTCAGAACCAATTTTACCGATTTCAGAAGTTGCTAATAATGGAGTTAAACATGACTTAATTGTACTATTTTCGATGTTCAAAAGAAGACTTAAGCGTTGTCTTAATCCAGAAATATTGTTCTCTGAACTATGGTCTTTTTTATAATTAAATGCTCTAATTCTGTTTCTTCCTAAATGAACAATAGCTTTTGAATAATTTAATTTTGATTTAAGTGATTGCACTTGTATTTGATGTTCCGTTAAGTCATCAAAAATATTCGCATTCAATTTTGACAGCAATGAGCTATCAAATATTTCACCAAACCGAGATAACAAATGATCAATTATTTGATTTTTTCTTAGGATAAGAACATTTTCAGATTCAGAAATAGTATTAATAAATTTTAAAAAAGTATCATTTTTATTTTCAATGAGTTTATTAATTTCACCAATTTCAGTCGGAATTTGATTATAATATGTTTTCAATGAATTTTCGTCTACATCTATTGAAAATAAATTTCGAATATTAACTAGTTGGCTTAAATAATTAGCCATCATTTGTTCTATTAATAATAAATATCCTTTTAATTGATTTGCTTGGCTTTTTCGAAGTGGACTAGATTTACTTGGAAGTTCAAATTCTTTTAAACCGTAAATTGATGGAAGTTCATTTTGGATAGAATAATAATGCTCGATTTCTTTTTGGTTAAAACGACCAGACTTGACGATTTTTTTTGATTTATATCCTTTAAAATAAGGTTTTTTCTCATTTAGGCTAATCGAATCGTATAATTGTGTTAGAATTGTAGCATCGATATCATATTGGGTTTCATTTCTTTTAAATTTAAGTCTATCGGTATTTGAATCATAATAATTTTTATCTAAAGAAGGGTAGGAATTATAATCAAATGGAATAATATCATTGTACATTTTTATTCCGTTTTTATAAATAATTAGATTGTCCACGGCAATGACACCGTCAATGCTTTGAATAATTTCTTTTATTTCATATTGATAAATCTCATTAGTTTTACGCTTTAACTCCTCTTCTTTTATAAATCTGTTTTTTTGAATAGGCCCTGAAAACAAAGTATCATATTTCTCTTCTTGGAGAAGATCTTCGTATTCATAAAATTTTAAATCTTTATTTAATTTTAAATCAATTTTATGATAAATTTCAGCTAAAACACTTTCTCCTAGCACAAATGAATTAATGGTAATATCACCAGATATGGAAATGATATCTTCTTTAAGAATAATTATGGAGTTAAAATCGGTACCTAAAGATCTATTTTCCATTAGGATGCTCTCAATATTAAGAATGCTTGATTCAATTTGTACCTCATTCAAGCCGTCCTTAAGCTGAATTAAAACGTCATATATGCCTAAAATACCAAGAACATTATCTTTAATGGGATTTACCCAAGCATTTTTCACATTATTTTCTTGATCTATAATTACTTTTCGATAATCCAAAGAAGTTAATGGTGAGGAAGGAAAAATTTTTTCTGGCGGTATTAATAAATTATTGTTTTCTAAATCAAATTTATCTGTATTCGCCAATAAAATATCTTCAATAGGAAAATTTGCTTTGTATCCCAAATCTGTTAAAGCGTAACAAATTTGTTCTAAAAAAGTAATTCCAGGATCATGATAATTATAATCAGACCATTGATTTCCCGAAAATTGCTGAATAAACTCTATCCCTTGTTTAAGTAGTTCATCATAGTTTAAACTCAAAGAGCTATAATTTTCCTTATGTATAAATTTTGGTTCTATCATCTTTAAAACTAATCCTCTAAAAGATTAATAATATTATACTTTATTAAATAATTTTCTTTAGACTCTGAATTAATTCCATAATTAGTTCGAGTTTTCACCTGTAAACCATAACTATTTAAATCCCCTATCCATCGAAAAGAAAGCCGTCTAAAATACGATTCGTAATAGGCATTCGTAGTTTTTATCTTATGCTTGGATCTTTTTCCCCCAAAAGTAGAAAGCGCTATGGCATGAGACACTGCGTAAAATCCTGCGGCTATTTTTCCAGAAGCTTTGGCCGTAACTTCTAAAGCACTAATTCCGTCTAGATCAGAAATAATATAATGCCAATTGCCATCAGCAGGCACGGTACCCATTTTATATAGGCCTACTTGTGTTTTAATTCCTATTGTCCCATTAACTTCTAAATTATAATTAGGACTATTGGTATTAACTCCTATCTGTCCATATTTATTAAGTTTAATTATTGAAGAATTATCACTTTTATTAATGGAAAGTCCTTCGGAGTTATTACTATTAAGATTAATTGAAAAGTCAGAATCTTTTTGAGTAATCTTATTAAAAAATGAAATTAACTTAGAAGTATCCTGTGCAGGACTTAATTTTAGCCCATGATCGGGAGTTTTAGAAATACCATCATCAACGGAATTTAAAGAAGAATCAATCAGATCTATAAAATGCTTCTCCTTCGCAAAACTGCCCTTTCTAAAATAATTTTTAAGTGTCTGCCTGTTAATTACTGCCATTGCTTATAATTTTAGTTTAAAATTAAATTTTGAATCAGTTTTATTAGATTCATTATTAGAGTTATCAATGACATGAATACCATCCGTAATTTCATTATTTATCAAAAAAGACTCTTCGATACCTAATTCATTAAAATTAATTGGCTCTGGAGAATGGTACTCGCTATTTTCTATAACTTCAATTTTATGGTTATGTTTTGGGACAATTATAGACCAAGGAACACCGGGTTCTATATAATCTTTATTAATATTTTCTTTAGCTGAATCATATGCAACCTGAATTCCGTTTTCTAGTTTTTTAATATGAATTAAAGAAATACCTGTAATAAAAGAAATATAAGGTCTCTCATTAAGAAAATTAATAATGTCTAGCTTTTTAATTTTGACCCCTATTTTGTTTTTTTCGGATGGATTATATAACCAAGAACAAATAAAATTAAAAAAATCTATGTGTAATTTCTGGATTCCTTTTCCATTTGAAATATTCTTAAATAATACTTTACATTTAATCCATAAATCTTCAAAAACAGGATTGATAATTTCAATTTTTGAAAATGGTGATGTATAGTTTTGTAAATAGTTTTTTATTTCATTTTTTTCAGCAGAACTTAATTTAATATTATCAATATTTTCATGTTCTTCAATTTTTTTTATGCATAAAAGTTGAATATTTAATTGACTATTCTTCTGGTTAATAGAATAACATTTCACGTTAGATAACCAGGTAAACTTAGACAGTATAAACTTTTCGAAATCCCACTTAGTAACCGGTCTGTTTTTATGCTTTAATAGTTCGCTTGATCGAACATAAAAATCCATATCAGACTCTTTATTGCTTCCTTTAATAGAACCAAGGTGCTGCTCCGTATTTATAACACCTTCAATAGAATTTAGAAAACCTTCAACTGAATATGGAGGGATATGTTTAGAGTCATTTTCGTTTAAATTATTTAAAATTTCAGAAGCAGAAACAGAATTAGTTCGAATAGATCGAATCATACTAAACTGATTCGTTTTGTTTTTAGAGCACGCTTTAATAAAAATATTACTTTCGTTAAGTTCATTTTTTTTAGCCAAAATATCCGAAGGTGCTTTTAAACTTAAAACTCCTGTCTTCATAAGGTTCATGGTTTGATCATATAAAATATCGCTATCATTAAATAATTTCCAACCCTCTGCACTAGAGTAATACCAGTCTAACTTTCTACTAAACTCATAGTTTTGATTTTCGCTTTTAACTATTTCGAACAATAAATTTAATTGAAAAGATTGTTTAGTAGTATTAAAACCTAATAAAAGTTCTCCTTCATAATTAAAACTTTCAACTATTGTGTTTTTAGAGATAGAATTCTTTGAAAACGTATTTTCTACACCAAAAGGAGAAATCAAATAAAATGAATTTTCCTCTTCAAAATCATTTTCTGAAAATAAAGACTGATTAAAAATTAGTGTACTATGCGCTCTATAATTCAATGATAAATCGGAAATAGAGGGGGCGTAAGGTTCATTTGGAAACTTAAGCATATCTATACCTGCTTTGTTGGGCTTAATTTGAAGAGACTTTTGTGTTATTTGATTGAAAACTTTATCATATAAATCTGTACCAAAGGCAAACTTTGGTTCAACAAGCTCAATTTTAAGATACCCTGTTTCAAGATCATTAGAAAACTCTTCTAAATCTGAAGATTTTAATTTATAATTTGGTTTAATTTTTAATGCATTTACATTAATAGATTTTAAACTTTTTTGATTCTTAAGAACTCCTTCTTTCGTTTCATCAAATAAATCATAAACAAGTTCTGAATTTTCAGAAGTGGAATATTTAAAGTTTGATAGTGCAGAAATCTTGACTTTAAAAGTGTTATTTTTTATACCTAAATCATATTCTTTATAGTAATCTTCTAGATTTTCATCAATACTAAGTAGATTTTCATATTTCCAACCAATCGATAATGCTTTAATTTTTTTATTGAACAGCTCTTCTGTACCTAAAACCATATTTGAGCCTTTTCTCGGAGTAACCCCAAATATTTCATATTCAGATTTCATATCAATTTCTTCATTATTGACATAGCAATTAAAATTTTTAAGATTCTCTACTTTTACATTCAAATCTATTTGGTGTAACTCCATACTGTTCAAAAACGAATATGGATTATAAAAACTTTCTTGATTTAATTTAAACTTTAATATTGGCAAGCTTGATACTATATTTATATTGTGAATAGCAGAATTATATGCTGTTATACCCGGAAAGGTTTTATCTAGCATAAAAGAAACTCGTATAATACCAGTTGACCAATCTTCAGGGCTAATAACTTTATAGTTTAAAACAGAGGTCCATTCGTCTTCAGAAGTATATGCTATCTGAAATGCATTAAAAAATATTTCGTCAAAAACAGCTTCTTCTGTTGTACTTTTATTTTGGGCAATATCGATAATTAAATCTGATAAATATTTTATTGAATCAATTGTGAATTTAAAATCAATATCTATTGTTCGATCACTTTTTGATAATAATAATACAGGAGATGCTAACATAAAACCAATGCTGGCCTTCTCCATATTCATATCTTCATTTCTTAAAAAAAGCTGTTCTTCGCCAAGAGACGAAAAGTAAGTTTTATTTGCATTAAAAGAATTAACCTCATCTTGATTAGAAGCATGTATTTTTGAATACAATCCAGAAATTAAATTAAATCTTGATTGGTGGTCAAATACCTTGTTTTCACTTAAAAAAAATGTACTAATATGAGATAGAGCAATATTGTTGAGTTCAATATCTTCATCGATATCAAACAAAATATCTTCACCATTATCCATCTGACCGACTTTTAATACGCTCTTCGATTGAACATTTAAAAAATCAATATTTTCGTTAATTTTAATGGAAACAAAAATTTTGGTTGAAGAAGCTTTAAGATGTTTAAGTTTTAAGATTTGTTTAAAATAAAGATTTAAGTGCTTTTGGGTTAATGTGTTTAAATCGGTTAATGAATGCTTAAAAAGTTCTAAAAAAGCAAACAATAATCCCACATGCGCCTTATGGTTATCATTTTTATTTAACGATATGGAAAACAATTTTTTACTTTTTAAAACAAAACTATAAACAATCTCATAAGTAGGATTAAATATAAGTGTGATTTTTTTGAAAGCAAAATTCAGATCACCTTCATCAAAAATCTTTGCATTTACATTTTCATTTGAAGAAAAGGAATTTAACTTCCAAATAGAATTAAAGGCATTAAAACTATTATAAAATTTTTTATCTAATATATTTTTTTCTTTAAAACCTTCTGTAATCCCTATAAAATCATTGGCCAGTGCAGATAGTTTTTGCTGAATAGCCGTTTCTAGCTCCGTTTCTATTAATGAACTCTTTTGTGTTAAGTTATTATTTAATGCACTTAAATACCACGCATTCATTTGCTGAAAAAGCGATAGGGTAGAATTAAAGAATTGATTAAAAATCTCTTTCTTTCCTTCTATCGAGAATGCTTCATCATACTTTTTTATGAGGTTAACTCTGTAAATACTATAGTTTAAAATGTCAAATTTAGAAATTTCGGCAATTAAAAATGTTTCATCAGATTTTAATAATTCATGCCATGTGCCGTCTTTTTTATTTTTTTTATTGTAAAAATGAACACCTTTTGAGTATTCTTTAATAAAAAGAATAAAATCCAAAACATCTCTATCATCAATATGAAAGTTTTTTGGATTTAATATATGATCATACGTTTTATTCACCTCTTTTATTTTATTTCAGTCCCTTCATTAAGATAGAAAGGAAAAACTATATTATCTCTTACGTTGGTAGATTGCACTTCATATAAAACCTCTAAATGAATCAATCCATTAATAGCGTCAGACTTTGATGCATACACATTATGAACAATAACTCTAGGTTCATAAATTCTAATACTCTGTTTTAATTCAAAAGCAAGTTGTTCAAAAACATCTAGATCTGATTTTTCAAACATATAATTATGCACAATACAGCCATAATCGGAACGCATAATGCGTTCACCAAGTTTGGTGTTAAAAAAAATTATCAAACTTTGTCGAATATCTTCCTCTCTGGAAACCATTTCAATATCTGCTTTTTCTTTGCTAAATGTAGGGGGGAACCCCCAACCTCTTCCTAAAAAAGATTTTTCTTGTTCCATGTATTTTTAATTAATTCCAACGGTAGCTCCTTTGATTGTTACTTTTCCTGAAGCAACAACGTCTGCTTTACTACCTCCTTTTGCAACAAGAGTAGTTTTTGCCGTTATATTTACTTTACTTCCAGATACCTTAATGCCGTCTCCAGCTTTTCCCTCAAGAATAACCCCTTTTGAACCCGCTATCGTTACGGAACCAGAAGATGTAATTTTAATATTTTTCTTACTTGTAAGTTCAATGCCCGTATCAGACATTTTAACAATATTTTTATTTTGATCTGTAATTATAATCCCTTTTGCTTTCTCACTGATCACGATACTATTTTCTTTTGGAGTACTTATTGTTATTATTTTATCTTTATCATCGAACTCTAGCGTAAGTTTACTCTTTGATACAAATGCTTTTAGTGCATTATCTTTTTTTAGTTTTGTATATGGCTCTTTGGCTTTAGTATAAAGGCTTCCTAAAATAATGGGGTGTCTAGGATCATTTGAGATGAAGGAAACAACAACTTGAGAGTCTATTTCTGGTATAAAAAAGGAGCCTGCGGCTGCAGACACATAAAAATGAGATAGTTTAGCCCAAATACCACTTCCTGTACTTTTTAAAGCAGGAATCAATACTTGAATACGCCCTTCATTTAACGGATCTGCATCAATTTTTTTTACAGTACCAATATGAACTCCTTCAATAGGTTTTATAACGCTCGATTTATCAATAATATTTGCTACAGATTGTGATTTTTTTAATCCAAATTCAATACTTGTTGTAAAAAAACCACTTTCTACTTGATGTGAAATACCGGTCAAGTAAATGTTTCCATCAAAATGTTTTCCAAATCCATTAAGAGCAATTACAGAACCTATATTAAGATTCGTTACTCCCTTAAATTTAGCCCTTCCCACAATCCTCCCAAGTCTGGAGTCTTGTAAAAGTGAATTAGATAGGGATTTTAATTCCTGTACTTCAGTGTTTTGAGGTAGATTAATATCAATGGTAGTGGCACTTGTATTTTTACTTAATACTTTTCCAGTCATTGATTTATTAGCAACCAATGTTGGCTCAACGGCTTTACTTTTATTTTTTTTATTTGTAAAAGGATTCCATGAATCAAGTGAAATTGAACTTAGTTGCGTGCTTGCATCTATTTGTGCGTCAAAGTTAATAGTAGACTCTCCGTTGGTAATTGTTTGTTCAGGTTTTGATACTTTTTTGGTAGGCTTAGAAATTTTAATTTCATCGTCCGAATTAAGGACTACCATTCCATTTAATTTAGCTCTATTTAATATAAAATTCCAATCACTAGAATTGTACTTTGGAAAAAAAGGATGGGTAACCGTTGTTGCTGTAATAACTGATTTTAAACCAGCTATTTTTTTGATTAAAATAGAAAAAATTTCACTATCCTTTTTTTTTTCGTAAACATCAGAAGTATAGCTATTTGTTAGTTTTATAGCTTTATCTGCACATTCCAAGACTAAAAGACTAGACCAAGGTTTAGTCGCAAATCCATTTTTAAGAGAAATCCCTAGTTTTTCAACAATTCCCTCAAAAACAAGAACATTAGTTTGTTCATAACCGATCTTTATTTTAACACTTTTTCCTGGTGAAAAATTGTCGTCTTCACTTTCTTCAAAAGTATGTTCATAAGCATTACCTCCTGAAAGAAACACTTTTGCTCTACTAATTCTATTTATAGCTTTCTCGATATTAATTTTGATTACCTTATATTCTGATACAATAGAAACATTATTTATTAAAATATCAAATGAAACAGCTTTATCTATTGAGTCTTTTGGTTTATTTCCTGAAGCGTTTGCCATAGTGCTATTTTATAGGTGGTATCTCTAGTTGACTTCCATTTTTTAAACTGCGTAAAGAGTTTAAATTATTGAATTCGGCTAGTTTTATATAATATTTTTTATCATCATAATATTCTTCGCAGAACTTTACAATCGTATCTCCATCTTTAATTACTGGCATTTTAGTAATGTCTGGACTTTGAAACAAACTTGTATCGTTTTGATCAAAATCTTGAATTTGCAAGGTCACTACTGCTCTTAATGGAGTACCATTAGAATTAAAAAAGGTGTAATTATATTTATATGAAGATACAATTCCACTAAAAGAAAAATTTGAGCCCCAGCTTATTCGAACGAAAGGAGGACGATGTTCAGTAGCAACTTCATCGATAGCGACCTTTTCAAATGATTTCATAGAATCCACTAAATTTCCCATTCCTAAAAAGCCCATGCCATCTGGTTCGTTTGGAACTGCACCTGTATTGTCTATTGTAAAACTTAAGTCAAGAGTACGCTGACGAAAAATAGGAGCTTTACTTCCTATAACTGATCCAATTGCATCAGTATCAGTATCCGTATCCTTACTTTCTGGATTTCCCACACCTATTGATATTTCAGTAGGATTCAATTGTAATTTATAACTACCAATCTTATTGAGAAAATTAGGCTTTTTATAACCTTTTATAGTTAAATATTGACCCATAACTAATAATCAAGTTTAGATTCTAACTCTTTTAAAACTGCAGCTACACATTCTTCAATAAGTTGTCGTTTATCTGTTTCTTTTAAACTATTGTCAGAGCCCAATTTTGATATTTTTGAATCAATTATCTTAATAATATCTTCATCAGTCTCTTTAGAGCCTTTGTTAACTTTTGCACTAATAACTAATTCTTTAATGACGATTGGCATATTATTTTAAATAATTAAAAGGATTAAACAATTCTCCAGAAATATCTTGACTAAAGTGTGAATACGCTATAGTTAACGTCTCAATTGCAATTTCTGATTTATCAGCACTAAAAGCACCAATTTCCATCTCTTTAGGGTAGCAATCATAAAAAGACCATGTCATTATAATATCATCATTGTCCTGATCTAAAAGCATCACATTAACCGTTCTTCTGCTCACACCATAAGAAAACAAATCATTAATTAAAAAGTTTCGACACCATTTGCCTAATGGAGAACTTTCCTTAATTAAACCTCTTATTAAGACTAAATCAGGATATGTGGTAGACGTAGGCAATTTGTATTGCCGATTGTTCTTACCCGAATTAGCAATCACTGATTCACCTGCCGTGGCTTTAATCCCAGAAATAGATTGAAAATAAGATTCATCTGGTCCAAAGATCATATTTTGAGCCATACCAGAAATAAGTTGGCCACCCAATGCAGCAGTTGAAGTTACTTTAAACTTAAATCCCAAAGCGGGATAATCTTTTTTGTCCAATTTTTATTTATTTTTATCAGAAATAACCAAAAAATAAAATATTTAGTTAATAGTGTTAATTTATAATTATTTATTAGAAGAAAAATTAATCCTAATTGTACATCTACTAAAATAATACTGTTTAAAAGAAATCCATAAAAATTGTATAAAAAAAAATAGGCGTGAGATAGTTTAAAATATGTCAGGCCTATTCTTATTTATGTAGTATAACACTTAAAATAAAATTTTAAGTAATAATTTAAGCTACTTCTTGAGTCATACCCTCATGAGTGAAAACAACTGTTTCAATTCCAGCTTCCGAAGATTGAGAATTCATATCTGTTGGTGTAACCTTCTGAGCAAATGCATTTGTAAGTGTCCAAATCATTTTAGGATCACCCGATTCGTCTAATAACTTAATAACTACTGTAACCCTTTTATACGTGTTGAGGCTTATTTCGTTAATCCAATCATAAAACTGGTTATCCTCGACAAACACACCTTTTTTTAGCGTAACATCGCCATATTTCATTAATCCAGGCATTTTAATTGTTCCATGATTAGGACTATTACCATGACGATATTCGATTACTTCTGTTTCAACATCCAAACCACTAACTTCTTGAAATGGAATATCAGTTATGTCTCCAATATCAACTGAAAAATAAAACTTTGGTAATGGCCAAAACTGGTCTTGAACATCTCCGGTACCTACTACTGGTGTTGCCATATTATATATTTTTTATTGTTAAATTTTAAGATTTTTGTTGTTGTTGTTCAAACGTGATCACAATAAACTCTGCAGGTCTCGTAATCGCTACTTTTATGGTCATTTTTAAAATACCATCGAGTATATCATTTGCCGTCATTGTAGTTCCCAAACCTATAGAAATCTCAAAAGCTTCCCCTGGAGAACCTCCAGCTAAAAGACCAGACTGCCATTGATTGTTTAAAAAATTGGTCACCGTTGATTTAAGTGTAGACCAAGTTGTTGCATTATTTTGAGAAAACACAAAGGCTTCTGAAGCAAATTTAATGCTTTGCTCTAGAAAAGTCATTGTTCTTCTAACGCTGATATACCTATATTCTTGCGAGTTACCTTCTAGCGTTCTAGCTCCCCAAACCAGTACACCTTTACCTGTAAAACTACGAATCGCATTTATTGCTTTTCCATTTAAAGGTAAATTTAAGTCTTCTTGATTATCGTTGTTTATATTTACCGCAGGAGAAATAACTGACCCAAGGCTAATATTTGCAGGAGACTTAGCAACACTTACCGAACTATCACACATTGTGTAAGCTCCTGCCATTGCAGCACTTGGAGGCAATAAATTCATCATTTCACCCATGTCTTCCATTACAGAAAGAATTTTAGGTGATACAACCATTAATGTGGATTGCAAAGTTTTCATCAAATCTTTGTCCGTTGTGTCTAAAATTTTGTTTATTTCAGCTTTAATCCCCTCTGATCGTGCTTCTGATATATTTTCAGACGCCAAACTTTCATCAACTTCAGCTGTCAGTATCGCAACTAATTCTTCTGGATTTGCTACTAATGAATAATCTAATTCAGAAGATTTTACAATCGCTGTATTTAACCAAGGATAATATGCAGCACCCCATTGAAGAAAGTTTGAACCAACACCTTCTCTAAATTTATTTACAACATCATCCTCATCCAGCGTTCTTTCTTTAAATCCATCATATACATCCAAAACGGCAAATCTATTTTTCATTTTGTATCCGCAATGAGACAACATAGCTGCCTGCAAAGAATAACAATCAGATTCTGAAAGCAATACAGCCTCTGGAATCACTAAAATAGTTGGTTCTAAATCTTTTTCGAGAGTTAATAAACCTCCACCAGTTGGGTCGTTTAATTTAGAGGCATCAATTTTGTCATTATAATCTCCAACAGAGACTATAAAACAATCTGCTCCTCCATTTGCATAAAATAAACGAATGGAATCATATAAGAGAAATCTAGTGCCTTCTACAAAATTCAATTTAAAGCCTACGGAGGAAGAGTCATCTACCTCAATATTAAATTTTGTTTTAGGAGCACCACCGAACAATTCTACAAATTGTCCAAATGATGAAATTTTAGTCGGTTTATTCATTAAGGATTTAGAACCTCTATTTGATTTTTCCGTGTATCCTACAAAAGCAGGGAGTGCAGTTTGAACTGGCACAACAGAAGACCCAAATGAGCTTTTTTCCTCAATATAAACCCCAGGTGTTGCCAAAGTAGAAGCCATATATTATGTTTAGTTAAAAATTAATTGAATCGCAATATATATAAAAAAAAAACATTATTCTCAATATAAGATGAAGTTATCCTTATTTTTTTTAAATTTTCACAAAAACATCGTTAAAATAAACATTTTTCATGCTATCGTAGTTAATTGTGTTTGGCTTAGGATATGGCAAGAAAATTGAAAAGTAGGTAAGGAAGTCGTCATCTTTCTTCAAATACAATTTCTTGGAATACGCCTGAGAAGCAAGAGTCTCTTCCTCAATTAAAATAAAATAAACACTCATTCCATTGGCAAGAATCCGAGTATCAAAATTATTCAATTTAAAAGAATCCTGTTCGTCGGTAATAAAATATTTTTTAAATTCAATTATTGAATCAGTAGAAAAGAAATTATATCTAAATATTACTTTTCTTGCGTTAAAATGAACAGAGTAAAGGAGTTCATTAGATATTGCGCGTGCCACTTCGCTTCCAAAAAATTGATTTTTAGAGTTAATGTTTAGGTAGATCTCTCCAAAAACCCCATCCTTATCAGTGCTTTGACTATTTTTTTGATCAACAAAATCATTTAAATGTAGTTTTTCATTAGATACGTCTTGGGTGTTTTTAAAAATAAATTTTTGATTATTTGAATAAGGAATATCGGTGATATTCAAAAAAAAATTACTTTTAATTTTTAAAAAGAAAGCAAGATTTATTTCTCCATCAAAATTTTGAGATTCAAATTTAGGGTCATTTTTAGAGATAAGCACAAATCCATTCTCTATGAACCTCATTAGAATCCCATGACTTTTTAGAAGTCTACTGGTGTCTTGATCAGCAAAAACTTCTATCTCCTTTAGAAGATTATCTTTATAAAAATTATGATAAAATTGTACACTTAGAAGCTTTGAAAAACTGGAAACAAAATTGTATTTATTTTTTAACATTGGGTTACTCTATATTAATAAAATTTTATTTTGTTAATTTCTTATTCAGTAATTTTTCATTTAGCACAGGAGGCAAACCAAGGATTCTTGGCACATCTTCAGAAATCATTTCTCCATCAAATAGTAAATGTTTCAATTTATAGGAAACAGATGGCACATAATTGGCTCCAATATTACCCCAAAGTTTACTAATTTCGTCTATTGATATATTAAATAATTCTGAATAAATTTTATTCCCATTTGGGGGTAAACCAGGTGTATTAGAGTCTTCAAAAACAATATTGTTTTGAAAAAACTCAATAACTAAAGATATATATTTTAGTGCTTCTACATAATTAAAATTAGGGAAGTATGCCGAAAACATAACATGAAGGTTTATCTTAATTGCTGGGTTATCTCCAGAGCTATATTTTATTCCTACATTTTTAGAAATTTTCTCCTCTTCTATATGTAGTAAAAAAATAGATATTTTATTTTCAATATCTTGGTTTAAATTGCCTTTTATATCCACTAAACTGCTCACAATAACGGTATCATTTGCAATTGATAATTTATTTTTAATAAACTCATTCAGTTTTGAAGCAATCGATGTAATTACATTATGTATCATAAGATATATTTATAAATAATTTTTTACTGCTTTTACTATTATTCTAAATATATAAATACTAACTAAAGAAACAAAACACCCGATAATATAAAGCTGTACAGTAAATATTTTTTCAATTGAATTTAAAGTCTCTTCCGCAGATGTAAGACTCAATAATCCTAAAAAGATAAAGGACAAAAAAAGAGATAATACAGATCCTAAAACGAGCCAAAATAATTCTCTAACAAAGATATTTTTCATAGTTTTCTTAAGGTCTTTTAATAGGTTTTAATTTAAATCTATAAGCAAAAAACAATGTCAACATACCAACAAAAAATGAAATATAGTATTTCCATTCAGATTTAATAAATAGATTTACTTCGGGCAAAAGTTCATTTAATATACTATAAATAAGCATTGTAATTGGGATCAATAACACAAAAATAACTGCTGTAAATAATAAAAATATCAATTGATTTTTCACAATTGAATCTCTAACATTCCAGTCGAAAAGCAAGACTAAAAAGGCAAGTACCACCGTTAATAAAAAAAATATTGCCGTTGTAAGAAGAATATTCTTGTTTTTTAGTAGGTATTTCGAAAATCGAATTGGATACCCTTCTGCCTGCATAATGGGGTTTTTTATTATCTTTTTATCTGTAGAAAATGTATCTTCAATTACATCCCATAAATCTGTGTAACCGTTATCATATCCTAAAGCCCAAATTCCAACTCCCTTTAGCTTTTTACTCAACGCAAAGTCGTACTTCTTGCTTAATGTATAATCATCATCGAACCAAATCTCTTGGGTTGTATTGTCATCAAATGTCAAACTATAATAATTCGTCATACTTTTATCATCTCTGAAAGCATTAATTTTGACATCTTCATTATTAATATATTTTTTCTTTATTTCACTGTAGGTTAGTGGTTTGTCATATGTACTTCTGTTGTATACAGAACTACCATCTTGCTCAAGCTCCCCTTTCCATAAACTGCCATAATAAGGCAGAGCCAAAATAGTTTTTTCAGGTTGAATTCCTTGTTCCAAATAATAGGTTACCGTAGTTGAAAGACTTAAGGAATTTTCTACAGACCTTAAGGGAGCAACGGCACCTTGCGCTTTTTCGCCAATATGATAGTTATAACCCATTATAACAAATAAATTAACATCATCTTGAAGTTCTTTTACATCAAAAACATCTCGACTGTTATGAGCAGGCAAAGTCATAGATAAAAAAAACTCTCTACCTTCTTTTGCATAAATATTATCCATTTCCTCCCTAAAATATCTGACAAATCTGTTTAATTTTTCTCTCTTAAAATAAGACACTTCTTCAAAATTTAAATCAACTCCGTCAGCATTTCTCCTTATAAGAAGTTCTGATACAGTTTTTATAAGAACATCCCATCTATCTTTATTCTCGAAAAATTCATCATTATTTTTAAAACCATGGCAAGAAACAGTTAATAATACCCTGGTGCTTTTCGCTTTAGCCGAATCAATCATTGCAGTGGTATTCCATTCCTCAATCTGTACTGGATTTGTATAACCTCCAGTATAAGGATCTATCTTGTATGAAAAATAAGAAATAGTTGAAAGCAGCTCAAAAGGATAATTTTTCCATTTAGACCCCATCCAATAAGGATGCCATCCAAAGACTTCCTTATTTTTTTTTATCGTTTTATAGTTTTTATTCTTTACATAATAAATATCTTGAATAGAATCATAAGTAAAGTTGTCGCTTTTAATTTGATCATCTTTTTGATTTATCATATCAAATAAGTAACCATAATTATTCAGCATTGTTTTTTGTTTAACGGTCAAGTAAGCATTTGAATCTATGGGCTCTGTTTTATCACCTGCTTGTTGTGTTGATTTTTTATCATCCAAACCAACCCCTCTTTTTATCTTATCCAATCCACGCTTTACAAATCTAACTTCTGTTTGAGTCTTTCTAACACTACTTTTAAGTTTCATACCTTGTTTACAAGAAGCAACAAAAATTAACAAAGCGCTTAATAATATAAAATTTTTACTCATCTTTTATAATTGTTATATGAATGTAGTTCTTAAAAGCTATAATGTCTTTCATCGTTTCATTTTTAATTTTGATTGTACTCACTGCAACTACATTATAACTTACATCGTATTCATATAAAGTTGAAGTATTGGTGAGATAGACCTCTGCTTTTTTAATGTTTTTTTTAGTAAAATCATCACTTTTATAAAATGCGAAATTTGAAGCATAATTGTAACTTCTGGCATCCAAACTTTGATTTTTTATTACTAGCTCCACCTCTTTATTTAAATTTACGGAAAGTTCAACTGGTCTCAGTGCCTTAAGAAGCTCATTTTTAGAAAAAACAATTAAAGGGTTTTCACTTTCCGATAAAACAGTATACTGTTCTATAGAAACTTTATCCAATCCAATCCAATATCCCCACCCGAGCAAATTATCAAATTCATCTATGTTAATATTAAACGTTTGTTTATAGCTTCTAGTCAAATCTAATCGAGGTCCTAGTGTAAAGTTTTTACTATCAATTATTTTGTAGATCGTATCATTTACCTCTTCGATAAAAGGTTTAGATGAAACAATCGTGTCGGGTTTAATTTCAACTTGCAACTTTAATTGTGGGGCTGTTTTTTTAATCACTATTTTTAATTTTGATTTAAAAAACCCCATATTTTTAATAAAATTATCATTAGAAATATTGACGGTTAAAACATTGTCTGCAGCAATTTTTATAGCCCCTCTAACACTTTCTTTCTTTTTTAAATTATTTTTAACATATCTAGTTTTTCCCCCTTCAAGAATGTTAATTTCTTTGAGCGTATTTTTTTTAGTATTGGTAATTTCGTAAAAAATAACATCGTCTTTTTTAACATCAAATTCATAACTTTTTACTTCACCTTTTGTTGGAGAATTCAAATTTAAATTCGTTAAATATAATGTGTCTTTTATTGCTTTAGATTTTAAATGCTTCAGCAAAAAAGACTCAAAAACATTTATTTTTAAATTACCTGTTTCAATCAAAACCGTTCTTAAGCTATCAATATAATTTGGCGTGTAATAATCGGATAAACTTGCCTCCGATTTTAATGACATATCTTCGATTAATTGAGCTTTAACTTTTGCTGAAAGTGCTGCTAGATCAAAAGAAAGTTCTTCCTGATAATTATTTTTAATAGAATCTAATAATTCAGTGCCATTTTTTTCTAACACCCCTTTAAGTATATCACAAGCAAATAGGTTCAATAAAATTATCACTCCAATTATTTGACTAATTATTTTGACTCTATGCATACTTTTATCTTTTAATATTCTTCATATCTACTTCTTGTCTCATTTTATTATAGCGATCAACTGCTTGTTGTTTTAGAATGCTCTTAATTTCTGATTCTTTGGACTTCAACGCTATACTTGTGGATATTTCTTTTAGTTTTTTATTTTTAAACCTTTCATTATCTAAATTATCTAATTTATTTAAATAAGACATCTCAAATTGTATTTCGCTTTCTAAAATTAAATTATCATACGGTCCTTTTGTCGAGAGTAGCTTTGTTAGAACGGGTGCAATCTCAATCATGATAAAAATAAAAAAAATAAAAAATGACGAAAGTTTATCAATATTGTTCATCGCTCTGATTTGATCAAATAACCCAAAGTTGTGGGCTAAAATAATAGCTTTTTCATTATCCATAATTTTTTGAATTTTATTTTTATCCAAAAAATACTGTTTTTGAATCGAATCCTTCTGAATTCTATCTCGATCTACTTCTAGAAGAAATAATTCATAACGTTCTTTTCTACGCTGGCACTCTTCACCATATCCCTTTACTTTGGTTCCACAGGTGCCTAAACATTCACATTTATATTCTTCATAATACCTATTTCTTAAAAGTACTTTTTTCTGAAAACTAGCTTCTAACTCCGCTGTTTTAGATTCTATATTTTTTAAGTCAGGATTATATTTATGACGAATTTGATCATATTGGTTTGTTTTTTCTTTATTTAAAAAGGCTGAAATTTCACTCTTAAACAATTTAATTTCTAGAGGTTTCGAAATAATCATCGCTATTAAAATAGCGATTAGTAACCGTGGAATTGCTTTAATGAATTCTCGAAATTTATTATCGTTAATTCTCATTGAAGAAACAATATATCTATCTAAATTAAAAATAATACTCCCCCAGAGTAAAGCAAGAGCAATTGCAACATAGTATGAACTAAATATCAGATTAAATGCAAAAAAAGACGACAAAATAGACAAGATTGCGGTAAAAAAAATTGTTAAGCCAATACTTGTGTATTTATTGATTTCAAATTCAGGACATTTTTTTATTAATTCTAAAGCAGCACCAGAAGAAAAAAGCAAAAAACGGGTGAGAATTGAAAACCTTTGGCTCATCTAGATCGATTTCTTTTTATAAATCATCTCTAAAAACTTTTTAATTTTAAATGATATGTTTAAAAACCCATTTAAATTTTCAGTATTTTTAGTGTTATTTGCAGGAAGCTGAATATTCAATTTATTATTAATTTGAGGATTATCAAACGAATGAAAAATAAGTTTTTTTATCTGTGTATTGTTCAACGTTATAAAGGTAAAAAACAGCTGGGTTTCCTTAAATATTTTAAATTCATGGAATCCCACAAGTGGCAAATTACCAATAGTATTTTCATGAAGTTTACCAATCATATTAATTTCCCAAGAAATTTTTATAGTTTGATCGAAATATACACCATAATTGTCTTTATTAAAAGAAGATGCTTCAATTTTTATATATTGATGTGCAATAGGATCAAATACACTAATATTAAACTCGATATCTTTATTTTTAAAAACTTTAATAAACAATATTTTGGAAATGGAGAATTCCTTGTTTACAGCCGTTAATAAAAAGCGTTGATCCTTCTTTAAATTTAAAACTCTAGAGCCCAATAAAGAAACATCTCCAATCATCGGTTCAATTGAAACGTGATGAGCGTTTTCAATATTCCAATTAATTTCCACAGATTCATTTTCTTTAATAATTGTTTTATCTGCTGAAAATTCTATGTTAATTTCTCCAGATAGGAGCTTTAGTTTTTCAGAATCGATCAAAATACTTTTGAAGAAACTATTTTTGATTCGAACTAATTCTTCGGCATTCTCCGATATTTGTTCAGAATTTGGTTTATCTACTAAAAATGTTTTGTCAAAAATTGCAAAAAACAATGAATCATTAAAAATAATTGAATTACAATGCCAATAAACAGAGACACCGCCGTCTATTAGTCTTTTACATAAATTAATAACTTTAAGTGATTTTTTATTAGTATTGGCTACGATAATAATTTCAATTTCAATATTTTTGTTTATCACTTCTAATAAAGAGCTGGATAAAAAAAATAAATCATTTTCGTCCACTAGAATCTGAATAGAATGCTCAAATCTTAATATTTGCACATTAATTTCAGAAATAATATCAAATGTAGTATAAAATTTGAACAAATTTAGTTAATTTTAGGATTTCATCATATCCCACAAATATAACTTAATATAAATTACGACAGTAGCAAAAAAATATGTCCAAACACATCTTAAATCCTTTTGTTGGTCTAAAACCCTACACTAAAGAAACTAGTAACTTTTATTTTGGAAGAGAACAAGAAGTTGAAAATTTACTGCAGATCCTCCAAAAAAACAAACTACTAACTTTATCAGGAGATGCTGGGTCTGGCAAAACGTCCTTGATTAATGCAAGTTTAATACCCAGGCTTAAAAACGGTTTTGTAGGACAGGCGGGCAAGGATTGGTCTATAGCCTATTTTAGACCTAGTACTAAACCTCTATCTAATTTAGCGCATGCACTGAACATTAACGGAGTACTTAATATTGAATCAAAACCAAAAACTACAGACTATAAATATTATTCACAAATTATAAAAGAATTTGAAGCAGTAGGCATTGTTGAAATTTATAAACGTTCAGAAATTTGCGATAAAAAAAACCTTTTGATCGTTATTGATCAATTGGAAGATTTGTTCGAATTTAGAGAATACTTTGAAACCATAAACAGTGAAGACGACCATGAGTTAATGGATTTGATTTACAGATCAGTTTCATATAAAAATATGCCTATTTACTTTCTAATTTCGATTAAAAGCAAATACCTAACAAAAATAACATCTTACAAAAAGCTTCAAGAAATAGTTAGTCCGACCCATTATACAATTCAAAATTTAGATATTTCGAGAATCAATCATATCCTTGAGAAAACATTTTACAAACACCAAGTAAAATTTGATCCCTTAGTCATTGACAATTTTCATGAGTTTTTAAATGAAAAAATCAGCTACCTTCCTAATTTCCAGTTTTTACTTTATAAGCTGTTCGATGCATATGTAATTAATGAAAATAAAAAAAGAATAATTAACCTTGAAGATATTGAACAATTTGGAGGGATTACCAATGCAATTTCAAAAGATTTAAGAACTTTTTACGAGAATCTTGATCCAGAGAAACAGAACGAAATGTCTCTTTTTTTTAAGGCTTTAACAAAACCTCAAAATCTTTCTATTGCTTCAAATTATGAGAAAATAATCAATATTTCTCATTATGTAAATATTTCAATGATTGAACTTTCAGCAAGTATTCAAGCTTTAAAAGATACCTTTTTTGATTTTATAGAAGTATTTGAACCTTCAATTTCTGGAATTAAAAATAATGATAAAACGATCTTAAATTCAGAAAGTATTTTAAATTTAAAATACGGTAAGCATTTAAATTGGACTAGAGAATTAGAATGGAAAACAGAAGAGAGAAAGGATTATCTAAAATATAAAACTTTTTCTGAAAATGCTATTAAAAAAGATAATGACGAAAGTGATTTTATAAAAACACTAGAGTTAGAAAGTGCTATTCTATGGCGCGATAACCCGAATCACAACAGCAGTTGGGCTAAAAAATTTAATTTTAATTTCACAAAAACAATAGCATACATCAATAAAAGTGAGGAAGATAGTTTAAGATTAAAAAAAGAAAAAGAAGATCAATTTGAGAGAGATCAAAAAAAGGAAAAAACGAAAAGAAAAGTATACTTAATTTTAGGCATCGCAATGTTGAGTTTGACCACTATAACTTTATATCAAAAAAAGAATGCATTGAAAGCTAAGGATGCAATAGAGAGAGCACAAAATAAATTAGAATCTACAAATGAGGAATTAAACATTCAATTTAACGAATTAAACGTTAAAAATGAGGCATTAAATGACGCAAAAAAGAAAGATAGCATAAAAAATATAAAAATTAAGAAGCAAAAGGAATCTCTTTACAAAAACTTCGAATCTCTTAAAGTGACTAAAAACAATCTAGACAGTACATTAATAGCTTTAAATGCTGCTGTAAAGACAGATAGCATTAAAACAGAGGAGCTTAAAAAAAGTCAAAAAAAGGCAACTAAAGAATCAAAAACTAATAAAACCATTAAAGAATTAATTGAACTCAAGTACTCGTTTATCGAGTTACAATTAGAACTAAATAAGGCTTCCCAAGAAAAAGACAAAAACAAAATTAAAGAATTAATTGTAAGATCAATTAGAGAACAGCAAACTTTTGATTCTTTGCGAAATCTTAAAGACATAGACTTACCCCCTATAGATAATGGTAACGTTTTAGATTTAAACAAAAAAATCTTATCTATTTTAGAAGGAAAAATAAAATATAGTCAAACGAGTATGAGATTGGCGAAGTCAAAAAACTCTATCAGAAACTTCAATATTTACAACAACCTAATTTGCTTTGGAGGTGATGCGGGTAAACTACAATTCTACGATATTAAAAAAAGTAAAACTCTAGATGCTATTAATATTTCTGAAAATAATATTGAAGATAGAATTCGAAATATCAAATTTCTAGATGAAAACTCGTTATTTGTAACAACTTTTTCTGGAAAAGTTTTAAAAATAACAAGAGAACCTTTAAAAATTGAGATTATTTACCGCTCTGATAAGGAAATAATCAAGGATTTTTTTATTGATAAAAGTAAAAATATACAACATCTTGTCCTAGAAAACGAAATCAGAACGTATAATAAAGAACATGAAATTATAAATCGAAATACAAATTATAAAAATATTGAAGCTTCTTTTTATAAAGATTCAAAACTGTTTTTTATTTCAGATCAAAAGCTCCATATAATGTCTGAATCTAAATCTGAATATAAAATAATTAATAATTTTAAACTTAACAACAGAAATAAGGCGAGCGTTATTTATATAAGTAACGAATATTTATTTGTAGGCACGAATACCGGTGAAGTTGATTGTTTTAACTATAATTTTAACAGTATAAAAAATCTAAAAAAACCAATACTAAAGCACGTATTTAATCTTCATAGCAGTAAAGTTAGTAACTTGTATTTTGATAATGGTTCAAAAACACTCTATTCAGCGAGTTTAGATAATAAAATATTTAGGCATGATTTTAATCTGCAAGAGGATGAAATTAAAAATGCTGTTATTGAGTTAGTTGGTCATGAAAAATGGATTTGGCATATGGAAACTTATCTAAATAAGAAGGGTAAAAAAATGTTACTAACTGCAGATGAAGATGGAACTTTACTTTCTTGGTTTACAAGTACTGATGATTTACTGGATAAAATAAACTCACAATTTAAAAAGTATTAACTATTTTTTTATGAAGATCCTATTTATATCAAGTTCTTCTTTAAATGATATAATTACAATAAACATTATTTATACAAATTTAATGAGATTGTATAAAAAAGAAGAGGTGATAATTGACCTAATTTTTACTGAAAAACTAACGCACTCAAATATTTTTTTCTCAAAAAACATTCTTGAAGAAAATCACGTCTTTTCCATTTCAAAACAATTCTTGAATGCAGTTACCTCATGTAAAAAAAAAGAGCATAATTATATCATAAAAATTGGAACAAACTTTAAATCAGAGTTTATATACAATTGTTTTAAATCTCAAAAGAAAGTTAGGACATCATTTAAATTGGCAAATATATTTAAATCTGAAAAACGATATATTGAAGAGTATGTCGCATCAAAATGTAGTGCCATTTTTAATAAACTAAAAGAATTTGAAGGTTCTCAAGCCTTAAGTCCCGAAATAATTTTTGATAAAAATGTTTACGCAAAAACGCATGAAATGGTGAATTGGTTCTTAAAAAGTTCTAACAAGTTTTCCCTGACCAATTATAGGTTTTGTTTGTTATATTTCAAATCAGCAAAAGAAAAAAACAATGAGCAACTTTTTGATCTTATCACTGCGGTATTAGAAAAGAATATATTCATAATCCCTATATTTTATAATTCAAAAGTACCTTTAGAGAATTACTTAAAAAAAATATCCAGTAACAAGCAAAATTTATTGGTACGTAATTTTATACAAAATAATGATAATAATCATTTATATTTGTTTTTAAAACATTCAAAATTTGTGATTACGAATGACCCTTGCCTTAAAATAGCCTGTGATCAAACTCAAAAAAAAATATTATTTTACGATTTTGAGGATAAAAAGCAAGTTTCAAAAGAAGAGTTTTTACTAGATTTAAAATTTAATTAATTTTTTAATTATGGCAAAATGTGTATGTAGTGGTGCTAAAATTAAATGTTCATTTGGCGCAGGCCCCAAAACTATGATGGTTCTTCCCTTAAATAGGACGCTTACAGCAAACACAAAACCAATTGCAAATATTTTAGACATCATACCTTTTGTTAATATTCCAGCATTTGGGCAATGTATGTCTCCTGCAAATCCAATGAATTGGAAAATGGCAGGACCTATTCCGTTATTTATTCCTTCTTCTTGTATACCAATTCCAGTAAGTCCTTGGTCTCCTGGAGCAAAAAAAACAAAGATAGGCAACCAACCTGTTGTTCTCGAGAATAGTAAAACGATGTGCGTTTGGGCGGGATCAATTTCTGTGGTAAACCCAGGACAAATGAAAATAGATTGTAATTAAAAATTAGTTTCTTAAATTTTGGTGTCAAAGAGTACTTCTTGGAAATTAATTTAACAATTATAATTTATGTATTTGCGGGTAATACAAAAACCTTTTATTTTACCAAAAAAAATAAAATTAGTTTTTTTAAAACGTTTGCTTAAATATAATAAATAACTGTTTTGATTTTAAAATTTATTCTATATTTAACAATTAACTATCAAATCCTTTGTTTTTTTAAATGGAGTTAATAGCTCAATACTAAAAAGAAGATGAATACACACGCTGACAAAACAAAAGAAAATAAAAGCCAGACGGTAACTGCTAAGACCTCTCAGATGCAGAGCGGTGTTGAATCGACTTTTCAGTTTGTGGATAATAGATCTGAATCTATTCAAATGCAGCAATTGCAAGAATTAGCCAATAATAGTGCGCAAATTTCTGGTATTGCTCAATTACAGGCGATGGCGGATAATTTTACAACTCAAGAACCACCTATTCAAAGACAAGAAAATAAGACCGGATTGCCTGACAACTTAAAAATAGGCACGGAAAACCTTTCAGGTTTACCTATGGATGATGTTAAAGTGCAACGCAATTCAGACAAACCTGCTCAATTTAAGTCAATAAAAAGTGGTGATGATGATATAGGAGTAAGTAGTATGCCTGCGAGATTCACTCAACTTCAAAAAAAACCTGAAGTAACACAGTTAGTTGGCGGAAATGAACATGGTTTTGAAGAAATTGAGATGACAGACATGAGTAATGTCCTCAATCGTCGCGCACTGCAAGATCCAGCAAATTACGTAAAGAATTATGCTAAAAACAACTGGTTTGAAGTGCTGCGTCAATACAAAGCAGGAGAATTACATCATTCGGATAGAAAAGACTCTGAACCTCATGGTATGCAAGAACTATTAAACTATCGCGAGACTTTAACTAAGCAACTGTTAAAAGAAGCCATTACTCCCGTTAGGGAGCATGAAATGGAAACCAGAAAAAAACAGTACATCAGTACTATGAATGAACAAGAGCCTGATAAAAATCATGAAGCAGATGCTGAAACTTTTGCTGGTGAAACCAAAAACTTGGCTGGAAATGTTCCTGGTAGCGACAATCCTACTTCCGACATTGATGTAAACATGAGTGGTGATGGAACAGAGTATGGTGCCTTTTGGCTAAATCAAGAATTTATAACTAGATATGGAAGTGGCCAAGAGTCTGGTGTAGTATATGATGTGAATTTTTATGCACAGGATTTTGTCCCGGGTAAAGTATTTGGATTAAAAGATAACGGAAAACTTAATAAAACTAAAGGAACAGGTACAGAATCTGACAATCCTTATTTTGACGAAGATGAAGACTGGAGAACTCATGTGGTGAAAGATGAAGGAGCTATAGCTACTGATAAATGGGAACAAGATGTCTCTTCAACTCTGATGATGCGAGTAAATATGGATGAGGAAGATTGGGCGATGTATAAACACGTAGCCCCAGACAATAGAGCAGATGTTATAGCTGCAGCAGAGAAACGTTTTATTGATCGAGGATTAAAAATCAATAAAGTAAAGGAAGATATCAATGAGGTAGAGACAGATTTACCAGGTACAGAAAATAGAGATGATGAACTTTCCAATATGGGAGCAGAAAATGAGACCTATGAACGTGTTTTACTTGAGAAGGTTGAGCCCGCAAGAATTGCCTTCCAAATACTGAAACGACAACTTAATGCAGCTGAGAAGAATGGTATGGAAAATGATCAAAAATCAGCGCTCCAGAAACAAGTTGACTTAGCTTATGTCCAGCTTAAAACTGAGAAAACCAAGGCCATGACCTACGCTAATGCAGCTTATTATTCTCAAGGAGCTGTTGCTGGTGTTGTCACTAACAAACAACAACTTGGACGAATGTATAAGCCAAAAAAAGAGGAAGACAAAAGTAACACTAAGTCAAAAGAGAATTACAAGAACCTAAAGTTGACTGCAGCAGAATATTATAACGGATTTACTGAGCAAATCGGTTTTGCTTTTCATGGATTGCATAAGGCACATGGTGATGAATTCTATATGGAACTTGGGTTATTGGGAAAGTACGTTCACAGAACCTACAACTTGATGAAACATCTATACAAAGTTTCTGAAAGCCCATTCCCTTTCGCTGAAGAAGAACGCAGAGCAGCAAGTGATTGGGAGGGTATTAAGCAAGGTAAATCTCTTAATGAGGATGCTTCGGGTTATTCCAAAGCAATACCCCAAAACACTGCTAACGATCAACTTGAGAAAATTATTGAAACTTTCCTAGGAGAGAAGTTAGACAAACCTAGTGGAGAATTGAATAAGCCTGCTGCAATATTAAAAATTAAAATTATGCTTATTGCTACGAAAGCTACTATTGACGCTTTTTACCCTACAGTAACTAAAGATTTTGCTTCTGTTAAACAAGAAAATACTAACGTTCAACCTGTATAAAAAAATCTTAATAACTCTTTATAACTACCCTGTTTAAAATGAGTTTTTTTTCAAATATAACTATTTTTAATACCTAATAATTTTTGAAGAAAATTGGCTCAAGAGCAACAAAAAAAAACGACACTAAACCAGATTCTAAAGCGAATGTGAACGGGTTCCCTATTCAATTAAGAGTAGATGGAGAAAAGAGTTAAGACTCATCTTTAGAGGAATTATCACTTGACTCAAGCAAATCATTTCCTGCTCAATTTAAATCTATGGCGTTTTCGAATAATAAGAATAGAAAATATTTCAATAAATAACTGTTTTAGTCTAAAAATTTACTCTATTTTGAGAAAATAATCACTGATTGGTAAATGCTTTGTTTTTTAAATGAAGTTACTAGCATAAAACTAGACTGAATATGAATACACACGCTGAAAACGAACAAGAAAATAAAAGTGAATCTTTTGCAAATGAACCTACTCAAAGCGAAGGCACTACAGAAGCTACATTTCAGTTTGTGGATAATAGACCTGAATCCATTCAAATGCAGCAACTGCAAGAATTAGCTAATAATAGTCCTAGAGTTGCAGGCATTGCTCAATTGCAAGCAATGGCAGATAATTTTACAACTCAAGAACAACCTATTCAACGACAAGAAAACAAGACAGGTTTGCCTGACAACTTAAAGTCGGGTATGGAAAACCTATCTGGAATGTCTTTGGATGATGTGAAAGTACACCGTAATTCTGACAAACCTGCCCAATTGCAAGCCCATGCTTATGCACAAGGAACCAATATCCATCTTGGACCAGGGCAAGAAAAGCATTTACCTCATGAATTGGGACATGTTGTACAGCAGAAGCAAGGAAGAGTAAAACCAACCATGCAGATGAAAGGTAAGGTGAACATCAATGATGATGCAGGATTGGAGAAAGAGGCGGATGTGATGGGGGCCAAGGCGGTACAACAGAAAGGTGAGAACGTCCAATTATTGAAAAAAGGTGGGGCCGGAGTGATTGTTCAAAGAGCCAAAAAACTAATCGAAGTAACTAAAAAAACACACAGACTATATAACAACGAAGGTGTAGGAGTAGCTAAAGTTAAAGAAGGAGCAAAATTTGAAGTGGACGAAAAAGACACTAATTCCAATAACCAGTTTCGAGCGTATGCTTTTTATGATGCAATCCCGTTAAAAAAAGATGAGGTAATTCAAAATTTACCGATGTACATTAATAAGAAATCATATGAAAATTCAACCGATGAACCTGATCCAGAACAGATCATTGAAATTAAATTCATGGGCGCTAAACTGAATGTAACTTCAGATGGAGCCGATCTAGAACTTCCTCCACTAGCAGAGGAAGAGTTGTTTTCAGCGGGGTTTGACATTCCGGTTTTTGAAGCACCTGTTATTCCTGGGGGTGTTGTCGCTTTAAACGTTGGCGGTAAAATTGGAGCCTCGGTTGCCTTGGGTGGTGGAAAGGTAACGATAACGGAAAATACTGCAACACTAGCAACAACTGCAAGTATCACTGCTAATGCTGGTGTCAATGCTTCAATTGGAGCGGGTCCTGGCTTTCCATATGTAAGTCTAACTGCTGGGCCATATATAGAGATAGGAGCAAAAGGTGAAATAGGGGGTACTACAGAAATTGTATTTACCAAAACGCGTGGTAAACGGCTTCCCGAAGTTTCATACAAACCCCTTACAATTTCTGGAACCACTGAGCTAATAGCAGCAGCAGGTGGAACAGGATCAGTCACCATTTTCTTCTGGAAAAAAGCCTTATTTAAAAAGGAGTTTAAAAGTTGGACACTGGCTTCGAAAGAATTTGAAATTAGTACTAACAACCCTACCAGTAAGACCGATGTTGAAAATCGCATAAAAAAGGACCTAATAACGGAGAAAGATCTTAACAAAGCCCAGAACTGGGGTAATACATCTGGCCAGGTAAAAGAGGTTTCTCCCGATGAATACGCAAATCTTCCGCTCGATATAGTTGAACAAATTAACAATATTAATTATGCTTGGGCTGCAGGCGAACCAGAGGAAGACGCCTATCTAGCAGCTTATAAAAGAAAGAAATTACAGGCTCCGGTTAATGATGAGTAAAAATATTTCTCAAGTAAATGGATGAATTTAATAAATGTTGGGATTAGCAAAAATGGAAATGCCTATGACAACAAATAAACGCCATTAAAACGGGTGTTTATTCAAGCCGTTATAGGCAATAGACCAAAACACGAAAAGATAAATTATGAATACTCACGCTGACGAAACACAGGAGAACAAAAGCCAGACGGTAACTGCTGAGGCCTCTCAGATACAGAGCGGTGGTGAATCGACTTTTCAATTTGTGGATAATAGACCTGAAGCCGTTGCGCAAAGAAAACTGCAAGAGATGGCTAATAATAGTCCGCAAGTTTCTCAGCTAAGAGCTTTTCAGGACATGGCTAACAACAGCCCACAGGTTAAACAAACTGCTCAACTGCAGACAATGGCAGACAATCATTCTTCTCAACAGCGGCAGCCTATCCAACGCCAAGAAAACAAAACAGGTTTACCGGATAATTTAAAAGCAGGAATGGAAAACCTATCTGGAATATCATTGGATGATGTAAAGGTGCATCGTAATTCTGATAAACCAGCTCAGTTGCAAGCCCATGCTTATGCACAAGGAACAGATATTCATCTTGGATCAGGACAAGAAAAACATTTGGCTCATGAATTGGGGCATGTTGTACAGCAAAAGCAAGGGCGGGTTAAGCCTACCATGCAGATGAAAGGAAATGTGAACGTGAATGATGATAAAGGGTTGGAGAAGGAGGCAGATGTGATGGGTGATAAGGCGTTACAATTAAAAATGGTGAATAATTCCAATAATGATATTAATACAAGGCCTATCACAAATATAATTCAATTAAATAGCGCAATTGGCTCTCAGCAAAAAAAACAAAATATATCCAATGAATTGCAGCAGGGGAAACAGCCTCAAGCAGCAAAGCAACTCTCGGAGCAAGATAAATTAGAAATAAAAGGCCTTAGTACTGCCTCAAAATTGCTGAAAAATCACTCAGATACGGTGAGTTTAAGTTTAAAAGACGGACATACATTAGATGATGTTGAAAGATTAATTAAAATAGGGGTTGGTGTTGGTTTTGCAAAGATTGGTATTGCTATTGGTGGAATAGCTGCTGATGCGGCCAGTTTTGGAACACTTGGAGAAGTTTTTACTTGGACTGGCAAAGGGGTTGGATTAGGTAAAGATATGTTAGACGCTCATATAAAAGATCGAATTGAGGATTCAACGGAAACATCTAATAAAAGTGAAATCAGCAAAGATGCTCTAAATAGTGAGTTACAAGATGTTTCTAATGAACAAACAGAGGGATTCAAAGAACAAGCTCTTGGGTCTGTAGTTGATGTTGATCCTATTAAGGATGAAATCAAAGAAGGATCTGTTGAATTGTTAGGTCAAAAGGCCGTAGAAGACCTTGTACCAATTCTGTATTCATTGAAAGAAATTTTTATCGGAGTAAAAGAGATATATTCAACTTATAAAGAACAGAAGGAAGCCCTTGGCGAGGCCGCCGTATCAAATATTCAATCTAGCGTAGAGTCATTGAGTAAACTGTACATAGAAATTTCACTTGTTAAAGAAAATCTTAATAGTCCTTATTTCAAGCAAATACTTCATAAAGTTACGAGCTTAGAAACTAACATGAAAAAAGCTCTTGATGAATTGATTACCCTAGCAGTAAAGTTTCAGAAAATGAGAACAATAACAAAAGTTGAAAAAATTGATTGGGATGCAATTGAAACAAGGCCTAGGTCAGAAATAGATGTGTCTCAAATTCGAGACGAAGCTATTACTAAGAAAAAAAGTCCAATTAAGGAAAGAATTGGTGACTCTGGTACGAGGGTCAGTAATATGCGCGGTGAAAATGAAGAATAAGACTAACGATACACAAGAGAATAAAAGCCAATCGGTTTCGAATGGTGAATCTTTGGTGGAAAGTAGTGGAGAATCTACATTTCAGTTTGTTGATAACAGACCTGAAGCTTTTGCTCAGTGGCAGCTGAAAAGAAAAAAGATAGCTTATAAAAACCACACGCCAATAGGTTTTAATGATGCAAACTTGCAAAACGTTCTATTTGATAATTGCAAATTCATAGATTGTCAGTTTTTTAGTACTGATTTTGCTAGAGCCAAAATGATCAATTGTTATTTAGTGAATTCAGATGTTAACAAGGGAAATGGAACAGAACAACTTTTTAGTTAAAAGTAGCTTTTCATTCTTAATAATAACTTATAACTACCTTCAAACACTCTTTTCAACACCCTAAAGTAGAGCTTGTTTTAGGTGATAAATTTATTTAATAAATCATTTCTCACTATAATTTTTATTTAATTCATTCCGAATTTTAGTTTAATTTAATACAATGTAAAATACATAATTATAATAATCTAAAAATTTACTCTATATTTAAAAAAATAATAATGGAGTTTTAATAACTTTTACGTTATTTAAATGAAGTTAATAGCATAAACTAAAAATAATTTGAATACGCACGCTGAAAACGAAAAAGAAAATAAAAGCGAATCTTTTGTAAATAAGACTACTCAAAGTGAAGGTGCTGCAGAAGCTACATTTCAGCTTGTAGATAGTCGTCCTAAGGCCATTCAAATGCAGCAGCTGCAAGAATTAGCGGACAATAGCTCTAGAGTTAAAGGCATTGCTCAATTACAGGCAATGGCAGATAGTTTTACAACTCAAGAACCACCTATTCAACGCCAAGAAAACAAAACTGGTTTGCCCGATGATTTAAAATCTGGTATGGAAAACCTTACGGGCCATTCTTTAAATGATGTTAAGGTACATCGTAATTCGGACCAACCTGCGCAACTGAATGCCCATGCGTATGCGCAAGGTACCGACATTCATTTAGGTCCGGGGCAAGAAAAACATTTACCACACGAGCTAGGCCATGTGGTACAGCAAAAAGAAGGCCGGGTGAAACCCACCAAACAGCTAAAAGAAAAAACCAACGTAAATGACGACCCTGCTTTAGAAAAAGAAGCGGATGTATTGGGTGTTAAAGCATTGAATAAAGATCTCAGTGTACAAAAAAAAGGTACCAAAACGGCTACTAGTTCAAATACAAATACCGTTTCACAATTAATGATTAATGATTTAGAAACTATAAGTGAAGGAAGTGCATTTTCACTTGTAAGTACTAAAACACAAAAAATTCAATCTAAAATAAAAAAATATTATGACCTTTGTAATAAGGGAGAAAAGGCCTTAGTAAAAATAGATCTTTTAAACGAAGTTTCAGCACTGATTGCAGCTTGGAATAATAAGCACACTAACATGTTAAGTGATGATGATCATCATCTTAAAATAGCAGAAGAGTTAAATACTATTGAAAATCAAATCTCAGTAGAACAAATAAAATTAAAACTCGAACAAAAAACTGAGCAAATAGAGGAGCAGGCATACCAAGGTTTAGATGATTTCGGTACTGAAAACGATGATGATACAATTGCTCTATTAGGTGCTGAAAATGATAATAGCGAATCATTTTCGATGTCTAGTTCTGTAGATTCTTCTGCCGTATTTAAGACGATTAGTGAAATTAACGAAAAGAAAATTAGTTTAGGTTTCTCTGCTATTGCTGAAGCACAGGGTAAATTTGATTTTGAAGGATCTACTAAAAACGCTGATTTTCAAGCATCTGTCGAAGGTAGGGCAAAAGGATGGGCTGAAGGATTATTAGAAATCCAAAAACTTGATGGAGCTCTTGGCCTTTTGGCTGAAATCAAGGTTGGATTAAATGTCACATCTGATGCTCAAGGTCAAGCTAAAGCTAGATTCAAGGAATTAGAAGCCAGCATAGAAGGAAAACTATCCTCTATTGCTACTTTAGGAGCAGACTTAAGCGTGTCTGCAGAAGTTGGGAAAAATGGATTTAAAATAAATGGAGCTGCAGCAGTTGTAGCTGCTGTATCTGCAAAAGCATCACTTGCGGGGAAGTTAACCTTTAAAGGACAAGAATTGTTGTCTGGTGAAGCATCTGCTGAAGCAATGGCTGGAGCAAACGCAGCCGTTAAAGGAAAAATTGAAATCACAAAAGATGGAATCTCTTTAGAAGGAGAAGCTGGAGCGTTTGCAGGACTATCGGCAAAAGCATCAGCAAATATTTCTCTTCTAGAAGATCATCTTAAAGTTGGTGCAACTGCTTCCATTCAACTTGGAGTTGGAGCAAAGTTGAGCGGTAAATTCGAAATAAAAAACAATAAATTAACTATTAGTGGTGAGATAGCAGCTGCATTAGGAATTGGTGGTGCACTGGGTATAAATATTGAAATTTATTTAGGTGACGGATTGCAGAAAGCCTGGGATTATATTGTAGAAAAAATATGTTCAGGTACGTTCAATCATTTAAAACAATTAGCAGAGCGACCTGTTGCTGAGGATAAACAACCCTTACTTGGATAACGAATTATACTTGTCTGTTTTGCTCATAAGCATAAGTAGAGCCATACAGTCCTTATAGGATATAAATTAATCAAAAAAAAGGTCAACCTATATAAGTATAATACACTATTTTAAAAACGGAAAAATTAACAGACAGCGTTTAATTTACACTCTTGAATTTGCTAAAACTCCTTTGTTCCAAACTCACTCTTCATAAATTTCGAAATATTTTTAATGATATTAAAGTTATAAAAACCACTTATTCAATGAATCTGTATGATTGAATAGATTAGCACTTTACTATTTTGTGGATACCATTTCTGGGGTAGCAACCGTTCTAAAACCTACATGGTCTGAACCAGAATCTATCGCAACACCCATTTTTGCAGAAATTCTAAAACTTGCACAATAAGAAACGTGGCATAAAAAAGAACCACCTTTCATTACATGTTCTGTTTGATAAGGATTACTTGTGCTATAAGACTTGCTTGCGCCTTTCGGGT
>Ga0209712_10000478_pt1 | contig 35676 bp, 19 predicted proteins | sample ArcOceMetagenome_FD_187443 | JGI IMG/M metagenome (GOLD analysis project Ga0209712, IMG submission 187443) | Marine eukaryotic phytoplankton communities from Arctic Ocean - Arctic Ocean - Greenland ARC118M Metagenome (SPAdes) (version 2) | ecosystem: Environmental > Aquatic > Marine > Oceanic...
ATAGTTTTTGAGAAATGTCCTAAGCCTTTAGAGAAATATTGTCAAAAAAATCTAGAGAAATAATCCTAAGGCTTAAGAGAAATAATCCTAAGGCTTTAGAGAAATCTTGTCAATATTTTCTTGAGAAATAATCCTAAGGCTTTAGAGAAATCTTGTCAATATTTTTTTGAGAAATAATCCTAAGGCTTTAGAGAAATCTTGTCAATATTTTTTTGAGAATCCTAAGGCTTTAGAGAAATCTTGTCAATATTTTTTTGAGAATCCTAAGGCTTTAGAGAAATCTTGTCAATATTTTTTTGAGAAATAATCCTAAGGCTTTAGAGAAATCTTGTCAATATTTTTTTGAGAAATAATCCTAAGGCTTTAGAGAAATAATCCTAAGCCTTTAGAGAAATTCAGATGCATTTTTGAGAAATAATCCTAAGGTAATCCTAAGGCTTTAGAGAAATCCTAAGGCTTTAGAGAAATCCTAAGACTTTAGAGAAATACCTAAATATTTTTGAATTAAAAACATGCCAAATCAATCTTTCAAACAAATACGTTTTGATGACATGAAAAACGAGGCCTTGGACGAGACGGAGATGAAAGACCTCCCACCACTTCTTTGTGGTGCGTGTGAACTGTGCACTACGTTTGGAGGGTCCGAAACTTTCGAGGATAGCATGTTTACTATTTTAGACGTATGTATTTGTCATGAATAAAAATCATGAATAAAAATATTTGTTGTCGTTTTCTCATTAAATGGACAAAGCGGCAAAAGTTGCAAGTAGTATGTCATGCAAACAAGCTTGTTGTATATTAGGTGATTAATGGGCATGTTTGGTGAAAGAAGATATATAAACGGTGGTTACCTTGCGAGGCAGCTTATATGGAATTAAGTAAAAAAACTTTCAGAATCGTGTCAGTAATAATGCTATTATTCTTTATAGGTATGTTTTTATCAGTTATTTACGAATGTCCAACTGTGACTTTGGTTCTTCTGTCGGTGTGTCTGTTATTAGCATGTTGGTTCGGGTCTGGTGTCCGAATAAACCGTCCTGTTGCATTGGTACCTGCGAATAAAATTACGATACTGGGATATGAGATGAAAGAGGTGTTGCTCAATGGTGGGAAGTCTAATAATGTATAAAGAATATGTGTTTTTTTGTTATAATATATGTAATTTATTAAAATGCAACACATCGATGAGTTTGTGTCTGGCTGGCAGTGTCTCCAGACTGCTCGTCGAAAGTTACATGAGCCAACCTTTGAAAATATAGTTTTCCGTCTTGTTGAGTGTTATCATAAACTACCTAGGAATGCAAAGAGTAAGGATTATCAGACCACTTTGGAGTATTTTTTTGTGCAATATTATAACGAATTTATGTTCAAATGCCAGGTCCGATCCCCTGAATGTGTTGCATTTATTGATACCTTGAAAGAGTTTGGAAGCAAGACCCGTGTCCAGAAGAATGACTATATCCAACTTTTCCAGGTCCTTTGTTCTTATTATAAGGGGTCTGTTGGGGGTACAAAGAATGGTATTCCGTTGTTGTGTCTTCCTGAGCAAAGCCTCCGTGATTCCCCATCCTATTATGTCGATTGGCATTATGATGATGTCTGTGCAATTTTGGTCAGTATGTCATTGGATCCATCGCGGTGTGTGAGTTGTGACGGACGTTCTAAGACTCAGAATCGATTGGTTGGTTCCCGCTTTTGTCCTGCAGGGTGTTTGCCTCTTTGTGATCGGTGTGAATCAAATCCTGAGATGTCGGCAGACTTTTTACAGCGTAGTGTGGCCTTTATGATCCCTGAATCTTCGGTGGCTATGCGTGGGTATTTGTCCAATGTGTTTGAGGTCTGTTCGGCGTTGGCCACTGATCCTGTTCGTGCTCTTCTAGATTTGCAAGTATGCCTTGAGAACCATAGTAAAAAGATTGTTGTGGAGAATAAGTGTCTGTTGTCTGAAAATGATAGTCTCAAGCGAAAGTTGTTTGATTTAAAAACGGTCCAGATTCATATTGTTGACGATAATGAAGAGTTGCGAGGTTCACTCCTGAGTATAAACGAAGACCGCAGAGCGATGGGGCAACGATTTCGCCAGTGCGAAGATGCTTTTTATAACTTGCGCTCGAACAATGAAGCAGTATTGCGTGAACTTTCGGTGACCCAGAAGCAGTTACAAGACTCTATCCGTGAACAGTGGCGTTACTATGAATGTTTGAAGCAGCACGGTCTTGTTTCCTAAGAGATGTGACAGCATTTATTCTGTTTTTTTGCGGTTTTGTAAAAAATTTTCGACGTCGATGATAATCTTGCTGATCTTTCTACAAGCTGGTCAATATCGTGTCCCCTTGCAATAACTCGATCGATATTTTCATGTACAATGACTATTGTTTCGTTGATAGTTGATTTAACCCGGGCAATGGCATCTGTGCCATCCTGTCTGGTTTCGAGTATGTGTAGCATATTTTGTTCTGATTGATCTGCAAATAGTCGCAAAAGTAGGTCGAATGTGACTCTGGAGGGGTATTCGTGGTCGGTGACGATGACAATGGCATTATCATGTTGTCTTTGGCATGAAAAACTAAATTGTTGATGTTGGAATATTTTTCTTTCTGGATCGTTGAGAGATTCTGCGGCATGTATGGCAAACTCTTGAATGAGTTCGCGTACTGAAGTGCGACTAAATTGATTTATAAAATGTAATTGATCTTTATATGTACAAGTTTTTTCTGTAACATGTATAATATAAATACCGATAATCTTCATTTCTCAATAATTCAAGACTATAAATAGAACAATTTAGAAAAATAATGTCTCTGATTGTGGTCGGTTATGAGTGGTGTGGCTATTATCAAGACACTTGTGAGTTGTTAGATTCTGGTGGACAGTCCTTTTCGCGAATTGTTTGCAAAAATCGTGTTGATTTCAAGTCTAAGTGTCGAGAAATGTGTGATTGTCCTGTATTGGGTGTTGTTGGTGCAACTTCTCCTCAAATATTCCGCCGTGATACTGACAGAATAATTTGTCTGGGTGGATACGATGATTTGATGAAGATTGGGGTTTCGAATGTGTTAAGTTGGTTGCCTTTGAAATTTTAACGCCTTCCGCGCGTGTTTGATGTGAATGTCCCTTTGATCGAAACAGATATTTTTTGAAAGAATTTTGCGACTGGATTTGTGACAGGCGTGGCGACCGAAGTTTGTATTTTCATTTTTCTGATTTTGCCGGGTCTAGGTCTAGGTTTAACAAACATTGTACTATGAAATAAAACCCTTTATAGTATAAATATCTAATTGTTTTTGTCAACGATGGGATGTTGGCACTCTGCTGCGATCCACCGTCCGAACGAAACACTACCACAAGGTGCTCTCCGCTTGGAACACTTGGATACGGCTCAGTCCAAATTTTTCATGAACAAAGGCAGACTGTGGAAAATACATACAGAGAGTTCTGCCTATGAAATCGGTCATATGTTGAAGAACAATCGTTTTCTCGCATCGACGAACTTGCACGAACATATATTGAAACCAATCGAAGTTGTACATGTATCTGCCACTTCGATTGGTATTGTAATGCCACTGGCTTCCGAGGATTTGTTTAGTATTCTTTCGAAGCCGTTTGATTTGAGTCGTGTTTCTGACCAATTGGTGGGTATTGCGGATGCAATCCACTGTCTGCATCGTTCCGGTCGGGCTCATCGCGATATAAAGCCTGAAAATATTGTCAATCACGAAGGAAAGTTCAAGTTGATTGATTTTGATTTTTGTTATCCGTTGTCGATGTTGGCACATTGTGGTACGCCATATTTTTCGTGTCCCAAAACAATGACAGAAAACTGGCTTGTACCAGTCGTAGAGAAATCCAAAAAGATGGATGTCTATGGATTTGGGAAATTAATCATGAGCATATTATGGCATTCGAATGCCCCCCAACGCAATCGCAGATTTGCATTTGAAACCTTTCATAACCTAGTCCCGAACTCGCCCGCCCATTTATATACAGGCTTGTGGGGACGATTGTGTTCGATTGCGTTGTTGTGTTTAATATCTGAACCCCCTTCTCAGATTCCAATTCATTTACTGACAATCACAGCCCCGAGCACAGTCACTACAAAAGATACCATCACAGTGGTGGCAGACCTCAAGATGGGTAATACAAACCCAGTCTTCGCATAGACTACAATATTCGACCTGCGTGTTCACACAGAAAGCCTGACAAACCCCACATGTTTGTATTGTGTATTGTGAAGCAACATAGTTGTGCCAGTTTCCTTTTGCTTGTTGTGTATCATGCATGTTGTTGACCGACACTGCTCGAACGCTGGCAATATCTTTGATGGAGAGATATTCGATCAAGATGGAACCAAGAGTTATTTCTGGCGAAAAGACAGCATCCATTTCACTTTTTTGTTTGGATGCTATTTAAAAAATCCACATATGTACTGAAAATAATGAAAAACCTTTATAAAACAATATTTAATCAAATATAATTGTTATGGCCACTGACAATTTAAAGGATATCTTCACAAAACAATGGCAACAATGTAACACTTTTAAACCTAAACCAAAACATGAATGTTCGATGGACCGCTGCAATATCCAACATGTCATTGGAGGTGTCTGGCGGCAAGGGACTGAACAACACATTTGTATACGATCATTGTGCTGTGATCATCCAAAATGGGCAAACCGCGGCACACTCAAAAAACAAATCCGAAATATGTACATGTGTTGCTCTACTGGAACCCCTCATTGGTGTGATGAGTGTTGTCAGAGTACGAATATAGACCATTCAGACGGTGGTTATGTCTGTAGAATTTCTGGGATCAGATACGATTCGATTAAATCAGATACATGGTTCATGGACCATAGGGTCACTGCAACCCATCAAGAGAACAAAGACCCGATGAAATTGGTCCGAGATACTAATTTCTCAGTGAATACGGATTCGTCCACAACTATACGCCACCAGCAGCACGTATTTATCAGTAGGGCTCAAGTAGGAGCAATTATGTTTTCAAATGAGCGACTCTTTATGGAACAGCGTAAATATGTCGAAATGAAGAATGAAGCTGAAAAGGTGGTGGCAAAGTATATCAAGTCTTGTGAAAAAGCTGGACATGCCATTGTTTTCACAGGGATTGTCCAACTATACATCAATCAAATGAATCGGCGGCATATATTCCGGAATTTAATTCCTACTGATCGTTCAGTTGAGGATGTTATAACTCAATATGCGAATAAGACCTGTGCCTATTGGTCTTTAATCACAAGTAAGTTTCCATTGGGTCAGCAAACTCCTGCTCTCTTTCCCATCAAGATCTTCATTGTATCGATTATGTATATTATGAAAGGGGGGCTATGTTTGGGTGGCATCCAAGTCATTCCGAAAGATAAATATTTAGCTTCTATTTTACCAGAAGCTAATACATTGGATTCATACTCTATAAATAAACCAGCATTCACAGCATGTAAAAATAATATATTGAGAGCTTATAGAGAGGCAGGAGAAATTTACCACATACCACCTCAAAATTTATGTTTATAATAATTTAAATTCTTTTGCCGCATCCTGTAGTGTTTTCGCCGCTTGTTCGTGTTTTGGTCGTTGATTAATTTGGATTAGTCCACGTCTTAATAGGATAATAAACCATTTTTTCATACTAAAGGATGTTTTGGGAACAACATCTTTGTACAACTCATCTTGATGAATTGCATTCAAAATGATGTCCATGTTTAGTAGCGTTTTTTGTTGTTCCGGCACTCTTTTACGTTTGTGACTCAGACGACTCGGCTCTTGCAGTTTAAGTTGACCAGGGAGTATTTCTTGGCGACAGAAAGGACAGGACATGTTTGTCTCAACTGCTGTCGATGCCCAACACTTTAAACAAGCTGAGGAAGACCCACAATGTTTGAGGGTGGCTCTTCGTTCCATACATATGTCACAAGTTGACACATTGGCTGTATGTTCCCAACACTGTTCACGGTTTATAAACTCGATCATGGTGCGCCAATTACAATTATATGATTTTGGGACTGATAGGCCAGATTTCAAGGTACGTGCAATTTTAAGAGCTAATTTCTTGGAGTTTCCGCGAGCATTCGCAGATAAATGAACCTCACATTCCTTGAACTTTTCGAGCAGAGCAGGCATAAACTGTTGAATTCTCGTTGATAAATCGCCACGACTCGTCGTTGTCTGCATCTCGTCCATAATTCGCTCAATTTCTGGGCGAATCGGCGGTGGCAAAGATGAATACGGGTCTTCTGAATGTAACGCGCGCATCAGAAAAACACCAGGATTCTGACCCGCACGAACGAGCGTATCATATAATTCCTCCTGTAAAGGCCGACGAGCTTCCACAGATCCCATCGAAGATTCAAATTGTTCTTCGATAGATTCTAATATTTTTTGATACCGCATTGTTCGAATGAGTACAGGGCCAGCACCAGAAGCTCCAGAACCGGAATCAAACATTAACATATACATATGTCCCTTCACTTTGACGACTGCCATTGGACGTCCAGAAGACCTCGCGTTTTCAATTCTTGCGTTTGATACAGCATCAAAGGAGTACCAAGTATCCGTCTTAGTCTTATGGTAGTTATTCATAACTGCAATCGCCAGTGGAATCTCCCCATTATGAGAAAGATAATCGTCAAACTGATACGGGCCATATTCTGTAGCATCTTCATTAGGATCAAAATTTGAAAAAAGATGGCGCAAACGACCAGCAGCTCTTGCTCCCAATTCTTCGCATGTTTGTTGGACTGCTGCACGTATTCGTTCCCATCGAAATGGACCTTGGAATTGCCACGTGTATCCAGTCTTTGTAATATTGTCCACTTGACCTTTTGTCAGGTCAGGATTAACAAAATGTCGGCTTATTAAATTACCATCAATTTCCTGCATTAATTCGCCATCGCAACACACAAACTTTTCAGAACCATCAACGTACTCAACACGCTCGTCTTTTGGCCGTCCGTCACTGGTAAACAATGCCGCACGGGCCTCATGGCTCAAAATACGAGGATAGTCACCATCTTTCACTTCTATAATAGACAATTCGTCAGATCTAGGACTAAGACGAACTCTACTTCTTAATGACACTGAATCTCCAAACACCTGGAAATTCATATCGCGACTTTCTGGAATGCCTGAAAGGGTACCGAAGCCCATATTTAGGCTCAGAGTGTCCAGTGACGGCCTTTCGTACCTCTTCGTTAGCGTTTTATTGTGTGGTTCTGCCACTGGTATCCAGCGACCATCGAAAAGGTATTCCCATTTTGACATAATTCTATTTGTAGACGACTTTAAATACGAACTTTTTAGAAACATTTAGAAAATTCTCTCAAAAAAATAATGTAAAATTGTTAAGATAATTTACAAAACGCTCGCGACCTCTGAAAAATCTCACGATTATTTCTCTAAAGCCTTAGGATTATTTCTCTAAAGCCTTAGGATTATTTCTCTAAAGCTTTAGGATTATTTCTCTAAAGCCTTAGGATTATTTCTCTAAAGCTTGTGGTCTCCCCGGCCACTGTACTGCTGTCCTAGTCCTAGCTTCTCCATTCAGTGATCTTATTCCCATCTTTATCAGTTGCGGAAATTTCAATTCCCTCGGGCGGTACACCTGGAGAGACTTTGTACTCCATAATATTACCATGTTTGCCCTGATACTTAATTGTAACCGCGTTCTCAGGAACAGTGATGTATCTTCGCGCACACCGACGCAAAAGACCTTCGTCAAAGCCTGGTCTTAAAACAAAGGGATATTCCTTATTCAAAAATGGTAATAGTGCTGAAAGTTCAGCTATACCATGTGCATCTTTATTTGTATATGGCTTGTCAGAAGTGTTATGGTCACATTTCTGACAACCTCTGACTGCAGCACACTCAAATGGTTGTTGTTTATTATCATACAGTTGTAAAAAAGGACGGTCATTGGACCATCTTGGTGTGTGGATTCGTTGACCACAACAAGACCATTTGCCATTCTCCTGTAAAAAACCAGGATGTTGTTCGCAATTTAAAGCACCCAAAGATTCCAATAAGCTAAATTGCTGGTTACAATGTAAACACATATGGGCATTCGTTGCAATTTTGAAAGCGGTCTGTACTTCTTTTTTGTCAGCATAGAGTGTGACAGCAGGTATTCGATTGCCGGGTCTTGCCATTTTACACTACAAGAAGGCCTTTTATATAGTGCGACATGGAGGCACTTGAAACATCCTTCGTAAGAATTGGATCCAACATTCAATTAGAAAAAAACTCGAAACAATCAGATGCAATCAAAATAACGACTATGGCAGATTGCTTTCTAGATAGTCACGCATTAGAACCGTACGAACAATTCATAGAGCCAGGCATTATCGTTAAACAAGAATCTGGACAATGTACCGGTTATGCTACAGACAGGACAATACTGTTTAAATACGAAGCCAAACATACCTTGCGAAATATTATCATCGAAAACGACAAACTTTTTGCCTACAATGCTCAAAAAACAGTCTATATTTATTCACAATGGGTACCTGAAGCAGAAAAATACGCACTTAGTCGACAACCAATTGGTTTGAAACCAATCCCACAAACGAAATCTTTTGTTTATTGGACACAACTCTCCTTACATGTGTACAATGCGAAAACTTCTAAAGAGAAGATGTTAAAAGGACACAATTCAAAAATCACAGCCCTCGACACGAATGTCTCTACCACTGTCTCAGGGGATTCCATGGGAAATATATGCATCTGGTATAATTCATCATGGCTTTGTCACCATCGCATCTCTACAGGACTAGACAAGATACACAGCATTATTATTCAACAGAGCTCCGTCTTTGTATTAAGCGGGTCAACTTTAAGAGAATATAATCTCCAAACAGGAGCTCTGCGTGGGAAAATTACAGTCATTGCCACATCAATGATCAAATTAAACGAATATCTGTTGCTTTCGTCAGAGTCTCACATTGCACTTTTCCTTAATATCGTGTGCATCACTTGTATCAAATGTAGGCACCAGGGACTTATTTCGGCCGATGAAGGAACTCGATTTTTCTTACTAACAAATAAAAGCATGGTCGAATGCGAGTGGCCAAACCCAACGTGGCCAACAGAATTCTTAGACTGGATTCAAAGACCAGAGTTTCCATTTCAGAAACAATGGCCTAAAATAACAGCCATGGACATACTTGCCACAACAGCAGATATATGGATACCCAGAACAGTGCACCTAGACTTGCCAAAACAATGGTTTAGACACGAACCACTAAGAGAAGCCATCTGGAACACTGTTATAGCCAATGATATTGTTGTCTCTTCCAATTGGTTGTTTTTAACACCAACACTTTTACACAAATGGTACCAACAGAATGTTGCTGCCATGTTGAACATTGTAGAAAGCAATGACTACAATTGTGCCGCACCAATCATACTCAATAGAATCTATCAACATATCAACATTGAATCGCCAAGAATACAACAATGGTGCTGGCTACATCACAAAGAACCAGCACTCAAACACATCAATATCCATATTATACAACAAGGGTCCATCTTAGCCCATATAGCAACACAGACAGTGACACAAACAGCAGCTATTCTATTGACCACGAAAGCTGTGCGCACAGGATTAAAGAATGAGTACGTGGCGATATTCATACGTATGTTGCGCAAATATCACGAGTTTATGCCGTGCGGTCCAACACATCATATGAAACAAATGTGGAACATGATCGTGTCCCACATTTATTGTTCATTAAAATCAGACACCATGTCATTACCCCTCAAAGAATCAGGATCATGGATTCCGTTAGATAAACCAAGGTTTTGTCATTTAGGCGCGTTCATCCAGCAGCGTCTCATCAAAGGATATATATCAAAAATTGAATTTCAGCCAGAACTGCAAATACTATGGAAACCTAGACATTCAGATCTAGAGATTCGTCTTTCAGTGCACGAACCAATTCATATCTGGACATACTACCATAACGATGGACCAAACACCATGCTAGAATGCGCACTTACAATATTATCCAAAGAGATTTGGCAAACATCAGTCAGGAAAAAAACATTCAAGTGGCCAAAGACCGAAATAGATGCTATGGAATGTAAAAATATTTCAATCAGGGTCTTTGACGAGCCAATGAGAATAGTCTCTATAAAATGGACTCCTGGAAAATCACAAATAAAAACGTCAACAGGCCTCATCATTGATGAACACGAAATAGTCGAGATTGAGTCAGTAACACCACTCTGGTCTTATTATGAAGACCAACTATATCATATTATTCCTATCAAATTGAAACTTTGCTCAGAACTTGTTAAAACACAACACCACAACTCGAAAGTCTCTGTCAAATATGCCAAAGAACTAATATCTGCTTTACAATATAAGGTAGTCGACAAAGAACATACACACCAAACACCACAAACAGTCACTGTAGTCTCTGAAAGCACAGATACATTCTTTGTTGGTCTTATCACCGGCGAAATCCTCGAATATGAATCGGTTGCTAATTTTATACCAGTCAGACATTTTGTCAAACACACAGAATCCATCAAATCTATATCAACATTCGAAACTAGATTATTGACCATATGTAAAGAAGAAATGAATGTATGGAATCTACACTCTGGACACTTATTATTTGGAAAACAAACAAACATGTGCTATACTGGTTCCATACAATGCGACCAATTGACAGCATGGGTGATAGAAAAAGATGAAAACCACGCGTTCATACAATTGTGGGATATCTTGGGTGAACGCGTACTCAAAACAGAAAATATTGTCACTTCCAATGAGATATTCACCACAAACACACCGGCCATTGTGACAAATCAAAAGGTTATTTCTCTCAAAAATGACAGGCAAGAATACAAGTTGGGTCCACTCAAAGGACATATAACCTGTGTAACACAGACATATAACGGTATTTGCGGTGGCACCACTGACGGAGTTGTATTCATGGTTGATGAAAACAAAGGGGATATACAACAATGGGAAAGTACAACATTTACAGGAATTTCAGCTGTCACAGCAATGGGTGATCAACCATATGTTATTACAGGTACAGATCATGGCGAAATTATGATCTGGAATATTGACTCCGAAAAGAGGAACAGGATCGTTTCCATCACCAAATTTACATCAACCAGAATTGATCATATATTCTTTGACAATATGTTTGCAGCAGTTATACAAAGACATCACGTCAATCTTGTATCAGTTGTTCTCAATAGATGTGCTTTGACTACAAATGTACTTCAAAAATGCATGTCTTGGTCAGAAACATGGAAACGCAGAATCATCAAGGAAACCAGCTCACTTCTTCGCCCATGTGTTGAAACATGTATTCTACAAAAAATAGGGATTCAGACAGCTATGGACCTCGTACTAGAAAGCACTAAAGAATATAAAGACAGAATGGAGTGGTGCAGTCGAGATTTTATTGATATTTTATTAGAAGTCGATCCAAAAATGAATAAATTGATCATCAAAAGATTAGCATCTTTTTCTGGTCCAAAAGTTGAATGTGCTATTTGCAACGACGAAGACAACGTGGATCGCATTTGTTATTTAAAACAATGTCAACATCGATTTCATACAGGGTGTATAGCACAATTAATAAGGACACAGCCAGAATATCATCATGAAATGCAACAGGAATATGCTCTACACGTAACATTGAAATGTCCAATGTGTCGGGAACCATTTTTAGCATCCGATGTTTGCGATGACAGATTTATTAACCAACATTTTTTTTGATACCAAGCGGAGCCTTCGAACAATATTGGCCAAAACTTTGAAGGCTTTAGAGATAATTCCTAAAGCGCGTCTCCGGCTTGACTCAACTTGTTAAAATAACAAGTCGACCGAATTGTTATTTGGTGACAAATTACTTATGTCCGACTTGTAGACATATTTCAACAAGTCATAAATGTATGCAAGACCAATAACATCGTTTGCTGCATAGTGGATATCCCTATCATAGAGCCTCCAGTTGGGGTTGCTCCATTGAGGATGCTTTTTTAATGGTATTTTTGCAATGTGCCCCAGAAAACATGTTGCCATGTCATCGAGACTCCATGCACCTGTATGCGGTATGCCATGCTTATCCAGCGGCTGATATGCTGCAATTTTGTTCCTATCATCCTCAGTCATCTTCTCACACAATGAGATATTCGAGGAGACGTTAGAGAGCAGTTGCAAATCGATAATATTATTATCAATGATATTTTGTTCGCTTTGTTTGTTTTGGAGATGGCGTATATCATTTGAAGTTGCCCATCCTACCATCTTCAGGTTTTGAAAAATATCCTTCACATGTACCAACTTCACCCGAGTACAATCAACAACAAGGACCTGACCGGAAGATGGGAGTGTGGCAAATTGAATTAACCCGACGCCATCTACCATTGACCATTCACAATCAAATATCAGACATTCAACAGCATATTTATTCACCCATGCCATCATCTTCTTGCGTGTATCAACAAATGAGACTTCCCAATGACCCTCTGGCCACCGAATGTTCAGACGACATTTCTTCTGCGATGTCCAGTAGCGATGACCCCGACGACTATCTTGGCAGTTATCCCGAGAACTATTGGACAGAACAGACATAGACTGTTGTTATTAGAATCCTTTATACTGAATTTTGGATAAAACGGATGTGAGGTTGTTACCATTTATTAAAGAAGTCCTAAGGCTTTAGAGAAAATCTTTCGAAAACAATCTCGAGATTATCCTAAGGCTTTAGAGAAATGTCCAAAATAATCTCGAGAAATCTCGGCTTTAGAGAAGTCCTAAGGCTTTAGAGAAGACCTTTAGCGTCCTCGTCAAGAAAGGGTTCATCGGTGGCTGCTATGTACATATATCTTTTGAACTCAATGAATAATTAAATTATATATTATTTAGCTTTCTTATTAAAGTCCTCTTTACCACATTTCTTTATATAGTTCTCTCTTTCTTCGCCTGACTCTAAGTATAATTTTAATTCTTCTTTCGTTTTGATATTTTTCTTGAGTCTATTTTGGTCATTCCATTTGACTCTATAGCGTCCCGATTCTCTGTTTTTCGTAAATGTCGAGAGACCAGGGACGCCTTCCGATGATTTGAAAAAAACGAATGGTTGTGTCTCTTCGTACCATTCGTCTGTGAATTGCATGAACATTAATATGTGACATTCCATCCAGTTGAGCTCCGTGGAATCGCCATATATCTTAATAATCTGCTTGCGCAATTTACCGATATCGGCTCCAGATAATCCGGAGCCAATTTGACTTAAAATTTTGGCGTTTATATTCGGGGTAATTTTATGTCTCTGAAAGACACCGAGTCCCGTCTTGCTGTCACAGTACTTATTAAACGTGTCGAGGTTGACCGGTTGGGGCGCCCATAGATCGCCTTCTTTGTCCGTGGGGACAACATAACAAATCCTTATTTTTGCCCCCTTGAGCGCTTCTCCTGCCCACGCGTATATCTGTTCTAGTTTTTGTTCATATTTTGCTGATGTCAATTCATCGGACGCTGTAGTCCATTGCTCAACTCGGAATTTTAGATATTGATGTATTTGTTCTAAGGTATGATTAGGATTTAGAGCAACAAGAAGCATGACCATAGACGTGAAAGATGCGCACAGCCCGCCGCCACTAATATAGTTGAGGGTCGCTCCACCCTGTGGTTGTATATTGCACAGTAGATGATCTTTCCAAACGATATTAGTCTTCTCGCATGCATTTTTCCATAGGGCTTTTACACATGAAGTCGTGACGCTGAAGTCGTCCCCTTCTGGATTGACTGGTCCATTTGGATCAACCCAATAACATGCTACAGCGTCTGCGTCAGGGTTCCGATCGTCAGTATTTTTTTCAAAGTATACACATATCGAGTGTCCTGGTACACCAATTGGTACAATGAACTTTTGGTTCTCTTCTAAATTGTTCTCCATAAATGGCAAGAGTCTTTGTTCAATAAATGTAGCGATGTCTATATGCCATTTTGTAGATCTGTCAGTCGTTGTATCTGTCCATGGTCCATCAATAATAGCTGCCCATGTTGCTTTCAGTATATCAGAATCGTCTGGATCGTAGTTCGGGCTAAAGTTTACTACGTCCGAAATGCATACATTTGCGGTTGATGTTAAACACCGTATCATTCTTACGGCTGAGATGTCTGCGTTGTATCCATCATATAACGAACCTACATCTCCATTTCCCGCTTTTAAAACCGATTGATATACAGCCGAGTATAGTTCGTCAAGTTGATGTTGTTTAGTGGTTGTATCATCTTCTGAGGACCAATCGTGTTCTTTACCTTGTGCATCATCGCCTGTGTAATAAATATCTCTGATGGGTTTGCCTGTAAGTTTGATGAGTTCCGGATTGTCGGATGAACGTACTTCGTATGATCGGGTTTCCAATCTGTCCGCGCCCACTAACTTGTCTTTTAAATCTTCAATTTCGAATTCCAGATCAACCTGTCGGTTATCGCATTCTCTAAGGGATAAATCAGAATCCGTCAGGGGGGATACATCGACCTCCTCCGACGTTGGTGTGGTTTTATCGACGGGGGTCGCTGCGTTCACTTCTAATTTTTTGTTAATATTGGAACTCGAATTTAATTGCACGAATTGACTAAAGCTCATATGTCACAAATGTTTGTGATATATATAGGACATAATCTTTTTTTAATGTTAGCCTATTCGATTGTCCCATAACCTTTTGTACTAAGTATAACATTGATAGGCTGTGAGGTACTTGCTTTGAGAAAGCGTCGACCTGGGATAATCTGGTTCATTATTTTTTAGTATTTTTTGTTCTTGTGTCAGGAGTTGGCCCAGAACGCCCCCCAGGCATAAGCCCAGGAGTTGACCCAGGAATTGGCCCGGGTTCAAATCAAAACTCCTAAGGCTTTAGAGAAATGTCCAAAAATAATCTCGAGAATCTCCTAAGGCTTTAGAGAAATCATCCTAAGGCTTTAGAGAAATGTCCAAAAATAATCTCGAGAATATCCTAAGGCTTTAGAGAAATCATCCTAAGGCTTTAGAGAAATGTCCAAAAATAATCTCGAGAATATCCTAAGACTTTAGAGAAATGTCCAAAAATAATCTCGAGAATATCCTAAGGCTTTAGAGAAATCCTAAGGCTTTAGAGAAATGATCCTAAAGCTTGATCGAAATGTCCAAAAATAATCTCGAGAATATCCTAAGGCTTTAGAGAAATCATCCTAAGGCTTTAGAGAAATGTCCAAAAATAATCTCGAGAATCTCCTAAGGCTTTAGAGAAATGTCCAAAAATAATCTCGAGAAATCTCGGCTTTAAATAATCCTAAGGCTTTAGAGAAGACCTTTAGAGAACTGTTCTAAAAAAAACGAGAACCTGATAGAAAACGAATATAAAGGTTCTTCTATCTGTACTGATGGTGAAACGAACCCGCGACGATAGAATAATACGACATAAGAAGAGACCGTTGGAAGATGGAGACAAAGACACGAATGAACATAAAAAGCGAAAAGAAGTGGAATATTGGCACCATGGCCTACTGACACGTCAAGAAAGGGCAGCATCGATGGCTGCTATGTACATCTATCTTTTGAATATAAAAAAAAATTAAATTAAATCATTTATATTAATGTCTCTGTATTTTTTCAAGTGTTTTGAGCAATACATGCTTAGATATTGAGTTTCTGCGGGTTTTGGCTCTAGTTTGATGCATGATAGCTTGTGACTGCTACACTTGGCATCTGCACATTTTCCATTTTTTATTTTTCTTGGATTTATTTGTTGTCTGCAGTATTGTAATCTTTTTTTTCTTTTTATGTGTGGCACTAAGAAATCTTTGGTTGCTTGTTCTGCTTTTGCAAGTTGATGAATATCAAGGTATTGTGCAATGTGTCTGATCATTTCTTCTGGAAGTTTTTGCATTTGACTAGGACACCGGTATGATATACAATATATGGCAAAAAATTCACATAAGTAAGAATTAAGGAGCTTATGAAATATTACTATAAATGTTATGATTGCTTCATCATAATATGTCATCTTTGCCAGTGTATGGTTATTGTATGTTGGTGTCAGCATCTGTGATTGCTTTGCTTGCTATATCAACTGATTTTTTTGTGGCCCATGTGAATAATATCTTGATCCCTTGCCAACATGACTCTGTTTGGGTGAATAACCGATGCATGTGTGAGAATACTCGTGGTGTCTTTTCTGGAAAATATTGTGATGATTGCCAGTGTGAGCATTTGGGCATTTGTAGTTTAGTTCAGCAGAGTTCTGGATCTCGATGGGGTTGTCGTTGTCCCTCTCATCAAAAGTGGGTGGGTACATTGTGTGACCAGTGTTATGCGGTGTCGCATACCGAAGAAATGTGCCGTGGCGATTGTATTGAAAATCATTATGGTACAAAATGTAATAAAGTTTGTTTGGCAGATGATCGTTCAACCTCTGGGCGTTGTCAAGAAGTGAAGTCTGGCTCGGGCATTTGTAATGCATGTAACGGTCACGGTACATGTACAGACTCTGGTGATTGCGAGTGTGAATCTGGTTGGTTTACGTCTCTTGGTGGCGAACAGTGTTCTAAAAGTTGTGTTGATTTAGGATTGACTTGTCCTGAAGAATCAGGGACGTGCATGTCTATTGGTGGTAAGATGCAATGTGTCTGCAAGCCTAATTTTTTTGGACGTAACTGTGATCAAACATGCCCTGGTGTTGATGGTCCATGTTCCGGACATGGTTCTTGTGAAATGGATATTTCAGAAAACCTAATTTGTACGTGTAATTCGCATTTTATTGGTGAAGACTGTTCATTGCCTTGTCCAGGTGACAATATATTACCAACAGCCTGTTCTGGCCATGGCCAGTGTGTTCCATCCAATGGCAAAGCTATATGTGAATGTTCTGGTCCATGGGAAGGGTTTGATTGTTCCTGTTCGCCTACTTATACGTGTTCTGGCCACGGTAGGTGCAAAGAAGATGCAAACTGTGATTGTTTTGATGGAAATGATCCTGACATACATTTTGGAGGGTCTGCTTGCGAGCGGTGTCAAGAACATTGGTTTGGCCAGACATGTCATTTACGCTGTGATCCTGGCCTTTTGTACCAAGCATCGGTTACTGATGGTCTTAATATTGGTTGTAATGGACATGGCACCTGTGAATTATTACAGGAGGGCACAACAGAGCATATAAGTTGTGTCTGTTTGGGAACTGATCCGGATACATTTTGCTCCACCTGTATCCCTGATTATTACCCTGATGTCAATTTGAATTCAATGGCCGTTGCTCCGTGTTCTGTGGAATGCAATCCTCAGACCTGTTCTTATAATGGTGTTTGTAATGAGAATTACAATGGCACCAATAATGTTTGTATTTGTGACACTTGGATGAACGAAGCTGGTGTGTCATTAGATACATTGGATCCTGAGCGTTTTTGTTCAACTTGCAAAACAAATTGGTTTCCATCTGATATGGATGCCCCAAACAGATGTTCCGAATATTGCGCATCTGATGGGGAACTGTATCTCAATAATATGATTGTCTTTCCTGTTTCTGACGAAGAAAGAGATTATACGCTGAACGGCGATACGGAAGCGCGAAAAGTGTGTGCAACAATCTTAAGTCAAGATGGCGAAACACGTTATTTACCAGACCCTGATTGTCGTGTTTGTTCTGGCTCTGGCACATGCATGTCTGATGGTACATGTAAATGTGGTGCTGGATCAACGGGTGAATATTGTGAGATTGATTGTGGTGCAAATTCTGACGGAACGGTTTGTTCTGGTCATGGGAGATGTGTTCGAAATGAGCTGGACATGTGGTTCGACCCGTATACCAAAAAATATCGATGTGAATGTATACCTTATGACACGTATACCTCTGAAACGCGTCAACGTTTGTTGAAGAGGGGATTTCAGGTGGAACCGCCGCCCTCTCCTGAACATTACGGTCGTTTTTGTGAGTTCCACTGTCCTCGTTATAATGGTGAAATTTGTTCCGACCGTGGTTCGTGCAAGACTGGTGTTTCGATTGCAACTTCACAAATATTAAGTGGAAACAAAACTTATTCCGCGGGGTCGCCTGTCTTTTGCAGTGATGATCACGACTGTTCTTCGATTTCAGGTGCATTTTGCGCTCGATTGTCAACACCGTGGGATTCATTAATGCAAAATGGAAAGAGTTTTTTCAGCAATGGCAAAGATTCGCCTGGTTATTTCTCGTGCGCGCAGTCTGATAATTGCATCGATTCGATCTATAGCGTGGAATGGGATACGTTTTGTGTCAATATGTTGAGTGGGTGGTATCCCAACGTGTTAAATACGGCCGACTGTGCCTATAATGTCGAACACGGATGCCGTGATTACGTTGAGGATTTTTTTATGGAATCTTATAATGGTACCGATACTTGGTGTGAAGCAGCAAAGAAAAAGCTCAGTGCTCCAATGGGCACCGAAGGTATTTGTGGAGACCGGTCTTATGCAGATGAGGCGAAATTTACCAACGAAAACGTGCCTATTTGTCACGAGTATACAATGGAAACAACATGTAACGCACAATCTGAATGTATCTACGACCAAACATCGTCATATATAATCATAACTGACCGTGAATGTGAGGAAGCAAAAGACTGCGCTGGTCGTTGTCAGTCAACTGGGAACAATACGTGTGAAACGAAGACGTATTGTCGTGCGAAGACTTGTTCTGACATTATGTTTGAAAACAACGTTGAGGCAATGTGTATCGAATTGGATGCGCCATGTCCTTCAGACTTTGATTGGCAACATTTTTGCGCCGAATCTGTTGGAAAAGTCAGAGTTGAAACGGACAAATTAACGTCTGTTGAAACCTTTTTTAGTTGTTATATGTATGAAAACAGGAAGTTTGTCACTCTCATTTCTGGACCAGTGCCGGGCAACGTTCCTATCAACGGTATATTACAGGTCTTTGACGAAGATGTCGCTGTCTCTGAATTTAGACAGTCTTTTATTGATTCCAGAATTGCTGTCGGTCCAGAGTGCGATGCATTGACCTTTGAAGGATTTTGCGAAGACCATCTGCAGTTTGTGGCACCACCGTGGTATATTAATAATGAAATTTCGGGCACGTGGTTTGCTCCTTGGATTGTGGTTTGCAACGACAACCCCATTGATGTGACTCAGACCCAAAACGAAGCACTGAAAATGGCCGAATTGGCTCCTGGAAACTGCGAAACTCACTATCGATTACCAGTTTCGGGAGCAACAAATGGTTGGGACGATTCATCAGAAACGAAAGATTCGATCCTTTATGTTGGAAAATTATGGAAAAAATCATGTTTAAATTTTATGGATGAATATGCGAATGAAGTTTCTTATGACGATTGGTCTAAGGTTCCCTCCCAATGTCAATGGACTCCAAATAAATTGCACCATCGATGGGGTCAGGAAAAATGGACACCATCTGTAGTCCTCCGCAAAATGAATGAGTCCTGTACAAAAGGTCGGCAATTACCATGGATTCCAAAACCTGCCAGCGCGGTCACACTCTGCGATATGAATATCTGCGGACTTGGTGCAACATGCACGCTCACAGCGACCCCATCTATTATTCAATGCGCTGGAGAAAGAGGCATTGAATGTAATAAAAACAATCCGTGCAAAAAAGGTGCACACTGTTCCCAGAGTTTGAATGCGCTGTATTCGTCCACGTATATTTGCGATGTTGCACCAAGTAAGTCGATCAAGGTCCAAATTGGTAATCGTGCCTACGATGCAGAGCTCTCACCGTATGAAACGTTGACATTTGAGACTGACATTCCACCGAAGGGAATCGTGATCTATGGACAAAATGAAGTTCCGTACAGTCGTGTCTATGAAGTTCGTCCGGGTTTTCTACAAATACCATTCAGTACTTCTGAGCAAGTTGATATTTTTGTCCCACCTATCTCCCAAATTGAAAGTTGTAATCCCGACATCAATTGGTGGGAGATCTGTGCAAATAGTCGTCTTGGACAAGATTTAAGTAGTACGGCACCTTTTGGACTCATGACTCCATGGACAGGTACTTCCAAATTGTTATCTCCTAATGTTTTGTCAGTTGATGATATCACGTGGTCCAGCAACAATCTTGGTCAATCGTTATTTATTAATGTACTTTTAGGAGATGGTTTCAAAACTATTTGTGATGGCCAAACTCAATATTGGTCTGGAAATGTAGAGATCAACACGCCATTTCACCTCTGTCGTGTGATTTCATTGGGCTATGAGAGTTTGGTTTCGTCTATTTTGGTCTCCGGACAAGAAACAATGTTATCTTATGGAGAGGCTCTCGAAACGACTGGACTGAGACATTTTTATTTCAAAGACCCTGATTTTGTTGGAAACGCGATCTTATCCGATTTCTCCTCTTGGTCTTTCAGCAGCGATAATCAACTGAGAGTTTTCCGACAGTCGGGAAGTACTTTACCACCGACAGGCACAAAGGGTGTTTCCTGGGATCTTCCCGATTCGGAACATATTCGAGTCTCTGGGTTTCATAAAATTCCATCTACTGAGAAACATACATCGGACATGCGTCTCCTAAACGGTGATTCGAAAGCAATTGCACATGTGTATGTTTGGCAAAAATATATCTGGATTAATGATCAAAGAACATCGTGCCGCGTACCCGAGTTTGAGTGGTGGCATTGGCAAATCGACTTGGTGCACGTGAACTCCGACCCCGCGCTAGAATTTGAGACCACAGTTTTTGACCAATCTTGGGACATCAGCGTGCGAATTACATTTAATGACGAATCGTGTGAAGCACACCAAAGAAAAGATATTCGAACAACAGCCGCAGTACTGACAACCCACTCCAAGATTGGTGCTCCATTTTTGAGTCAGTCATTATCAGAGATTGGTTGTCAACAAGCATGCCACAAACATGAACACTGTTTGTCTTGGTCCTGGACAGGCCATGATTCACATTGCTATTTACACTCTAAACGATGCCACGAAGATCCAGAGTGTGTACACGGAACACATTCATTGAAGGCCTTCCACCCTCAAAAATTGTCCACCTTTGAAATATACAGCAATTCAACGGGTGTCTCTGTCTCTTGGACTCGTCTACGGGTCGAACCATTGTCAGTCGACGAAACTTTAGGGTGTGATCCCGTCGACCCAAATCTCATTGATTCGCGCTGGCGTTCGGATTTTATAGACGCGAGGCAAATGTTTAAGCCAGATATCACTTCCATTTGCAATTCTCTAGCTACAAGCTTTGACATTATGCCTGGTTATCGGCCAGCTGTTTGTGGAGATGATCACTGCGAATATAATCCACATGACTTCACTGCTTGTGCAAAACAGACTCAAACAGCAGTACCAAATATAACTGACGAGTGTGGTTCGTTAGCTGGATTGAATTGGACTGCATATTGTCGTTACAGGACCTCCTTCGACACGTTTTCGGGAAGAGTGCCATTTTTGGGAGGGTTTGAAGGAAATATGTCTGATATCTGTAGCAGCTCGTCTGAAGTATTGTCTGAAGGTCGTGCAACATGCCCGTCTATGGGACCTGACTGGTTTAAAGATTGTTTCTCGCGGACAACGACCTACGAAGAGCATTGTTCTTCTGACTGTTTGGATTATATCGAAGATATGTTATCGGACAATGGACCTGACGACCGTGGTCTTTGTGAAAAGAGGAAAGAATTTTTGGATATAACAACGTATGGAAATGGGACGGAAACGGGCATCGGAGACGAATGCCACTGTAGTTTGAAAAATGTCCTTGTCACTGATTTCTGCATGACCCAAGATGCATATCACGACCAGGGCCAAATCCTAGTCCCGGATTTATATAATTCGGAATGCTCTCCAGGGTGCATTGACACACTCAAAGATTCAATGTCCAGGACAGAATGGCGCGGCTGGTGTTCTGATTTGTCCGAAGGTACTATTGCTGGAGTTTGTTCAAAGACAGTCTGTGACTGCGCGCGCGAAGATTATGCAGGGGTCTCTGGATCGACTTGTGAGCTGACATGTCCGACTGGAATTTCAGACGGTGAAGAACTAGCATGTTCAGGACGCAATGGTCAATGTTTTGCTCAGAATCCAGACGAAATGATCGAAGAAACAGACACCCAAATTGCTGCTGGAGAAATTCGCAACGAAACAGAGTTTAAAGGGGGCATGCTCCCTAACTGGATGAAAGGACCGGAACCGAATATGATCGGAAGGTGCCAGTGTGCTCTAGGGTCAGGAGTAGCCTGTTCGATACCCTGTGATAACTGCAACAATGGGACATATGGCTATGACATGGCTTCTCAATATGGTATTTGCGATGCTTACAATGGAATTTGCCGCGCATTACCCATGTTTATGCGTTACAATACAAAGTATGAGTCTGAGAGCTTCATCTCATATAACACAACTGCATTCGAATCATCTCAGGGTATTACGAAATGGCAATATCCAGAAAGATTTTTGTATGAAAATGACACCACGTTAGCGCGCCTTAGTCGTAATTACATGTTAGATCCGACAGGTCTTCGATCGGGGATCCACGCACCACCAACTTCTTTGCCAATCGGCGATCAACAACGTATTATGACTGTTCTAAAAGTATGGAATCATCTTTGTAAACCAACGGATTATGATTCACAGTATCTGTCGAATACAGACGCTGTTAGTAATGGCCAGCTAGTCTTCACAGGTCCGGGCAACAGAACGCTCAAAACGATGTCAGTTCCAAAATGGGGAAACTGTAAACCTATTCAGATTGGAGACACCTGGCATTTGTGTTTTTTCGAAGGATTCTTATATGCATATGATAGTGTTTCGCGTTCAACTTTTGGAGAAAACGATCCAGGAGCATTGTATGTGATTCGTGAGGGGGCTGTCTCTCCCGCATTAGAAGGGTTATCCTTTGCTATCAGAGATCCACAAACTATTTATGCTTACGGTGGGACAAGACAGTATACAAAAACATCGGAAACTTTCGATGTATTATATAAAATCAAAGTAGAGCGAAAACCGTGGACTCCAACCGACTTGTGTCTCTTGTCATGGTCCATTGTGGACAGCCCAGGTACGGAGCCCGAACCTTCGGCAAATGACGCAATGTGGGCATTCAGTGGATTTTTATACATTCTACAACAGAGTGGAATGTATCGACTGACACTCCCATCGGCGGTGAACGCTGGAACTTGGAATAAGATGCCAGCTGCACCCGTGAGTGTTGTGAACGCACAAATGATTGGAAACAATGCAGGGCAATTATATGTCAAACTTCAAGATGAATCTCTGTACACATTTACGTCGACCAGCCCAGAACCATGGTCAGAAGGTGGTCAAGATTTCGAGAGAGAGGTCAAGACAGTGAATGGTTCTCCAGATGCAAGACCAATTGAATGTACACTGAAAATAACCAATGACACAATCTCTATTTCAGGAAATGTGTTACTCAAGATGCCACTGCCTTTTTCGCAAGTCACGTTGTACTTGGAAGAGTGGTCTCAGATGGACGTACAAAGTGGGTCGGCCATTATTAGTCGATTTCTAAATACGATTGTCTGGAGAACCTACGACGACGATTTTGAATGGTCAAAATTGAATTTAAAAAGTCGTTTCGATATCGTTGATATGATCGAGAGAGTTCATATGCACCAGGCAAGATGGTCGGTCACAGCGACCATGTGGATGAAATCTCAACTGTCATCGATTTTGGATGTAGATGTGGCCATATCTGTACCATTGACAACCGAACCGTCCGAATTATTTTTGAATATGTTTCGTTCTATTGGAGCCGCTTTTTTGGCTCAGACCCCTCGGACAAACCCTTCAAAATTCGCATGTTCCATCGAAGGGGAGATGTTTCAACGTAAACTAGTGATTTCTGCCAACTATGAAGAACCATTGGTTTCTTATGAGCAAGAAATTGCCATGGATTCTGAAATTGTGGTTGTCTTGGTTGATTGGTCGGCAAATTCTTTGCGCATCCGTTTGGAACAAAAAATGGGAACAAACTACATGGAATGGTTTAAAATTGGCAGTTTTCGTACATGGCATTTAATTATTCATTTAGAAGAATGGCAATATTCTGTAGACCCGAATTGGAAACCATCTATGGCGGAGTTGCCAGGCGCCTTTCATTTGTATGTCTTGCCAGAATCAACTGCAACATATAAGATGGATTTTCAGACTTCAAACTTTCTACAGTATTCAGCATCACATTGTTCTTTATCTTCCGACGACTTTTGTCCTGGGACCCTCCCATATATTGGATTGCCCTGTTCTGGACGTGGGCGCTGCAACATTGCCTGTCAATGTCTCTGTGAAGTTGCAAAATCCATCTTACAAACAAATGAAAACGCATTAATTGATATCGATCCGACGAAAAGCCCTTGGAGAGGCGACGGTTGTGAAATCACCTGTCCTGGCTATGATGGGTATAATTTGGATTCTATTTGTTCTTCTCGCGGCCTTTGTCAGTCGGATGGTACTTGCTCCTGTCCACAGGGATTTACAGGAGATGCCTGTCAATTTGAATGTCCAAAAGTGGGAAAAGAGATCTGTTCTTCTCACGGCGGTTGTGGTACAAAAGCTTATGAATTATCCTCTTTCGAATTCAAGAATGATCAATATTTGGATACTCTAACCGCAACAAATCGAAAAAAATATTCGACTTCAATGGCAAATTTCTATGGTTCCTGTTTATCGTCCAATTTTGCCCAACAACACGGGACCTTTGGCTTCAAAGTTAAAATGTCATATCCATCTTTTGTTGAAAAACTGGATGCATTTGCAAGCTGTCAAGAGATCAACGACAACCTGGACTTAGATATGACACAGGCAGAATATCGAATTTATCCGACAGGTCAATGCATGGGAGTAGTACAGACAACATCAGTCAAATATGTACCTACTATATTGCGATCTCCACAAGATCAGTTCCTAAAATTAAAATCGATGCCAGTTTTTGAATGTTTGGCCACAGATTGTGATATACAACTGGATGAAGACGACGATTTAACCATACATGGGTTAAAATTTCACTTAATGAGTCCCTCATTTGAATTTGAGATCGAATATGTCCACGGTTATTCCACTGGCAGAGCTACCTTTATTATTAATACACAAAAAGTGTATCTGGATTTCATCTGGACTACAAGAAGCATCAATATAACATTAGGATCGGACATCTATGGCGAAGACGTGATCATCAATACCGCCGAATCCATTGAAAGGGTGAAAATGGTGGTGGAATTAGGCACACTCCGATTAAAGGTCTATCCAACAGTGTTACCAGAATTAACAAACGAAACAAAAGACAATCTCGTCTGGATTGCGCCACGCTACGATGTCAAATATGTCCATATACGGGAAGAAATGGAGGGTCATCACTTCTTGGTTCCTTCTGAAGACACTGGCAATGAAAGAACACTACTGACTAAGAATTCAGCGGAATATGACTGTGATATAGAACCAAGTTGTTTGGGATTAATCCAATGGGACAATATTGTGGAAATCGGAGGCGACCCCACCCTTTACTCACTATACACAAACATTCCAAACTTAAATGGATGGAAGACCCGAAAAATATCGGAGACTGATTTCAGCTATTCATACTTGAAAAAAATGTCCCTCGTGTACCAGGGTCGCGAGACAGTCAATTCCAAATGTGCTGTTGTGGAGGCTGGCCTTTCCAAGTATCCGACAGTAACATTTACAGAAGATTATAACATTCCAATTAAAAATATAGATATACGATTATCTGAAGACCCAGAAACAGAAGCAGTCATTATTGGAGATGGATATTGGTCTAATTGCTGGGAGAAAATATCCAGTATTACTACAAAACTTGAATGTTATAAACATGCAAAAGATTCCAACAAATATGGATTTTCTTTTTCCGACGAAACAAATATTTGCTTAGTATTGTCAGGTCTCGATGATAATACGAAAATTAAATTAGACCGATACAATAGTGAGTCCAGGTTAACTTTATTTCATCCATGTAAAGGAGACAGTACGACTTGGAACGCAGAATAACAGAATTAACTCACAAAATAAACCCTAGGTCTAACTCATAAAATAAACCACATAATAAACTCACATAATTAACTCATAAATAATTATAAAACAAATGTATTTAAGGTACCAATAGCAAAGATATTATGTGGTGGGTTTTATTATTATATTTTCCAACATTCGCTTCGTCTATTAACTGTGATCCAGGCACATTTATTTCCGACGCAATATGTGAAGATTGTCCTGTGGGTTGGTCTTCACCACTATCGAACGCCTTAAACTGTGAAGAGTGTTTGGCAGGAACATTTTCGGAATCAAAAGCGAATGAATGCACATCCTGTCCAGTTGGTTATGTGATATTACATTCTGGATCTCATCGATGTTTAGCATGTAAAAAAGGCATGTATCAAAGTGAAACTTCTGGAAAATTTTGCATTAACTGTCAAGTTGGAACATTTTCCAATGAAATAGCAACAGGCGTATGTAAAGAATGTCCTGTGGGATTTCATCAAAATTTTGTAGGAAACTATCCAGTCACGTCGTGTAACATATGTCCACGAGGTTGGAGCCAGACAGAAACAGGACAAGAATTGTGCAAAGAATGTGATACGGATAATTGTCAATACTGTGATGGTTACGGAATTATACAGGACAATTGTCAGCTCTGTACGTTTGGACAATATTCCAATCGTACAGCAGTGTGTTCCCAATGTCCACGAGGATTTGAAGGGGGATACGCTTCCATAGATTCCGAAGTACAACTGCAAGAGACAGGTGCCAACAGATGTGTCCAATGTGCAACAGGACGCACCTTCTCAAACAATACTTGCACTGATTGTTCAGTCGGGACATATTCGGACAATTATACATGCATTAACTGCCCAACTGGTTATTTTAGAGATAGTCCAGTGGACACAGTGCAAGACCAGTGGACCCAGTGCATGACATGTCCGTCTGGGTTTTCTGGTGGAAATGGTGTCAATTGTGAAGCATGTGCGGCTGGAAAGTATCAGGAAGAAGACGGACGAGCTGCGTGTAAAAATTGCAAGTTTCCAACAAAGTCGGGTCCTGCTTCTGAAATATGTACCGAAGACTGTCGAATAGGATTTGAAGTTGCTCCATTTCAACCAGAGTGCAGAGCATGCCCAGCTGGTTATGACGGTGAGACCATGGCGACCTGTTCCCTATGTCCATTAGGGCTAGTCAAACCTGAAATTTATGGAACATGCATAACATGCCCTTATGGGCGCACTTCTACGGACGAAAGAACAAACTGTCAGATATGCAATCCAGGCAAATATGCTAATCAAGGAATCTGTACAGATTGTGAACAAGGATATTACATGAAACAGTATAATGAATCAATTCCTCCGTTGTACTGTGAACCTGCTCCTCCTGGAGGGTATCAACATGAAAGTGGGGCAGACAGTTATAATGAATGTCCTCCAGGAACATTTACCACTCGTTACAACTCGTCAGTTTGTGAAAATTGTACCATTGGGAGAATCTCAAAACAATTCGCTGTCACTTGTGACTTGTGTCCATCGGGATGGGGGGCAGACTCTGAAGGATTATCACAATGTGACTTGTGCCCTGTTGAAAAAATAAACATTGATGGTTACTGTCAGTTTTGCCCAAAGGGTACAGAACTACAAGAGTCAGTGTGTGTAGACTGTTCTCAGGGTCAAGTTCAAAGCATTTCGAACGGGACTGATTGTTTTCCATGTCCAACGGATACTTACGCACTAGAAGACAAGACAACATGCGCAAGTTGTCCTGATGGACAACTTGCAAACCTTATCGGTCCAGGATCTTGGATTTGTCAGGACATTAACCAGCTCCGCGCGTGCAGTGCGGGTACTTACTATGCAGAAACTGAGTGTAAAAACTGCCCTGCTGGATATATTTCTGCAGGAGGAGCGGAAGAGTGTTTCGCGTGTACCGCCACTCAGATTGAAGTCTTTGCCCAAACAGAGTGTCAAGAGTGTCGCGGTGGCAAAAAAAAAGTCGAAAACAATTGCGAAAGCTGCGAGGTGGGCAAATACGGTACGCTTGGTGTATGTCTTGACTGTGCTCGGGGCCGATATCAAAACGAACAAACACAAGAAGGATGCAAAGAGTGCGAGGGCCTTTCAACCACAGCCAATAAAGGTGCCATGTTGGCAGCCGACTGCAAAGCTTGTGGTGTTGATAAAGTAATCGTCATTGATGGCATTTGCGCTACCTGTCCACCGGGTAAAATCACGGAAACCGACGGTTGTCAAAACTGCCCTGGAGGGCAGTATACCTCCTCAGCTGAGACTTGTCAACTGTGCGCAATTGGAAAATTTGCTATTAGTGGCCTTCCATGTACAGTTTGTGCTGCAGGTAGATATCAAAATGAGGAAGGCCAAGAAGAATGCAAAGATTGTTTGGCAGGAGTAACCGCAACGGGATGTGAAGTCTGTGCTTCTGGGACATATGGCTCCGACTGTGAGAGTTGTCCACAAGGATTCTGGTCGTTGGCAGGCCAAGAAAGTTGTTCAGAGTGTTCAATAGGACTATACCAGGATCAACAAGGGAAAGACTCTTGTATTGGCTGTGCACCAGGCAAATACGTCGAAGAACTGGGCGCTATTAAATGTAAAAAGTGTGTTTCTGGTAAATTCCAACCGTCGGAAAGAGCCGGTATTTGCATCGACTGTCTCAAGGGCACATACGCTGAAGAAACGGGCACTATAGCATGTAAAATGTGTGATCCAGGAACAAAAACAGAATCAGAAGGATCTATAAGTGTGAACGACTGTTTACCATGCCCATCGGGGACAATGGAAGTGAGTGGTATCTGTATAGATTGTCCTGAACGTTTTTATAGTGATGAAGAAAAACAGATAGAGTGTAAAAGTTGTCCAAATGACCAGCTTAGTCCTAGGAAGAGTATTTCTTTAGATGCGTGTTTTTCAAAAGAAGGTCTCGTGACTTTTGTCTTTGGAATGAAGGGCGACTCCAAAATTGCACAGTCCCACACAAAAAATTGTGAAATTCGTCCAAATCTGGTCATGCTCTGTCCTGGATGTTCTTGTGACGATGATTCTCGCAATGGATTTTGGGATGGACCGGTGTGCAACGAATGTAGAAGAGGGTTTGCTACTAGAGATTGTACAGCAATTTGTCCAGCTTATGATGGTTCTCATGACTCGACCATGTGCAATGGGAACGGGTTTTGTTGGTATGGTAAATTTGGGGATGGTCTCTGTTATTGTGGAGGAAAGTCTGATATTGATTCTACTGGCGAAAATGTAGTAGTGGATATCCGTTTATGTCCAAAGGGAAAAATATGTGCAGGATACGGTGAGAAAGAGCAAACAGAAACCAACTATTTGCCAAGATATTATATTATGCAATACAGGCAATTTTCGGTCTTTGTCCTTATGTTGAGTAGATACACTCCACAACGAGGTCATATGTGGTTTAAGCGATTTCCTCCTTCAATCGCATATGAAAACACCTGTCTAGCCTGTACTGGCGGATATGCTAAAACACCGAAGACTACGGTTGGATTTTGGAATAAAGACCAAGACTACGAGTTTTTCGAGCAAGACTTACAAACATTGAACGGATTTCACGGTGAAAACTGTCAACACGAATGTGCCTTGTGTTTAAATGGTGGTCGGTGTCATAATGTACCCCATCCTTATCGTCTTTCTTACACTATCGAAGATACGTTCAGACCACAAAGAGAAATATTCATACCACAAACAAATTGCATATGCTCGACGATGGTCTTTGATCCAGAAAATATGTGTTGTCCTAATGGGTTTCAACCTTTTGTGCACTATGGACTACGGTTAAATCCCGACCCATACACAAGATTTAATAGATTGCCTTACTTGACTTCAATCAAAAATGAAAAACGGGATTATTGGATCAATAGGGATATTTACTTGGAGACAGATATCAAATACATCACACCCTTTGCAGAGCCTGGTAACGGACTCATGTGGGTCGCCAATAATAATCTTCTTTATTCTGACGCTCGAGAAGATTACATACAAATGCCCTACAAAGATGTTGGACCTTACAATAAACATGTCTTCTATGGTGTCCCAAGGGAAATTTGCAGAGCATGTCCTGGTCTTTTTGGTAAAGGTGTCCGTTCCGCCGCTGAAATCATCGATACAGAAGAAAAGGCAGAAGAAATATGGTGGGACAATGCAATGGGAGCATCTGCCAGAAAATGCAATGGAATTGGTGTCTGTGACTTTTACAAAAGGCCAGAAGAAACAACAGTCAAATTTATGGGAGATGCCTCTGAATTTAGATTGTATGAAAGAGGAAAATCATGCAATGCCCTGCCCATTGCTGGACTGCAGAATAAAAAAACTTTACAAGAATGTATTCAATTCGGTCAACTGGCCAATGTAAATGCAGAATTTATAGCATTTACAGAACCATACAAAGGAGGGCAGCTCGAAGATATGAATGGAAACTATTACATCAATGAATTGGTGGCAGCAACCAATGCAAGGGCGCAATCTTCACTGGGATATGCTTCTTATCTCAATGGTACACAACTTCTATGGACAATTCTCCAACCATCTGACAGTTCAAAAATGCCGATACCCGACTCCGACTCAGCATTCACCATTTATTCAGTATCAACATCAAGGTGTGCAGCATATTCTACCTGTGATACATTTATAAATGTACCAAGATTCAATATTTATAAATTGAAACTAGGAGACGGTGATGACCGACTGCCAAAGGCAACATTCAATCGATTTGACACATGTTTCACATATACAAAAGACAACAACATCGAAAAATTTGACCTCTATTTAACACAAGAATATAAACAAGGACTCGATCCATTTCTTGGAGGTCTTTGTCCAAAGGGTCATTATTGTACAGAATTTGAGGGTGTAGGCTATAAAGAAGCATGCCCCGCTGGTTATTATCAACCACATCAGGGTGTAAGCAGGTCATTAGATTCCAGCCAGTGCAGTACAGCGACATTGCATTTTACTGGATGTCAAGAAAATATCGCAACAATTGCAGCGAACGATTTTACAGACAACGTTTGTATTCGCTGTCCTCGCAACTTTTTTGCACCAAAAGGTGCGGCAGTATGCACAGAATGCCCATCAGGGACCATTAAAAAAATTTCGGGTCAATTCACACAAAACACGCCGATGTTAAACATACCGACATTCCATATTGCTGGATATAACCCATGGTATTACATTCAAAACGAACAGGGCTATCAAAGCGCAGATTGTGCACTCGTGCCGCCTGGAATTATCCATGTACCAGAAGCAAATCATTACATGACCTATGATCGACCAGATTTTTTGGCTGTTATGGCCTGTCCATTTGGACTCTCTTCGAGACCAGGGACTTTTTCCATTGGTGGAATTCAAGATCTCATTTCTTTACTAGTTTCAAGAGATGATTCCGTCATTCAAGCACCATATATCAGATTTGACCAAACATACACCATCGAAGAAGTGACCAAGACGACCTGTGAATGTACCGGTTATGCTTCGATTTCAAAAACAGATTGCAAAAAATATCTGAAGGACCAAGGAATTAACACAATGCTAGAAAGAAAAGGGCCAAAAGGTTGCTTTAAACATGCGTCACGTCCAGAAATTGGGTTTTTCTCCGACGATGGCGCCGAAATTTCTTCCGTAGCACTCACCTATCTTTGCAGATCCGGTGTAGATAATGATGCACTCGCAGGGATTTTTGCCAGAGCCAATTGCTTTCGATGTCCAGGTAACTCGATGACAGGACCCTCTTCGACCACATGCACCACATGCTTTGCAAATCAATTGAAGTTCTATGCAAAAGAAGCCGTACAGAAATTTGCAGAAAATACATTGCCAAGTCTCAAACTTTCGACCGAAACCGACGAAAGTCCAATGGAATTTAGTGCAAAACTACCCAACTACGCTCTCGTATACAAATACTCAGATCAAAATTACAAAGCAAACTACATATTCGTCCCGCGGAGATCCACAGATGTAACTGAATTGTCACAGGCAGATTGTTATTTGGCTTGTTCATCACTCGAATCGCCGTTTTTGATTGCCGTTGGTATTCTTGCATCGGATTCGTCCAAGTGTGCCTGTTCTACAGAAACCGGGACCAATACAGAATATGTATGGAGCAAAATCACAGGGACAATAGACGAGGGAGGATGTGCAGATGCCGCTTTTGACCAATTCGGAGAACACAGCCCCGCAATTCAGTTGGATTGGTACCATTCTGGCCTATTGACCGATTGTTCCCAGTTTTTAAATGATTTAGGACCATACAAAAATTCTAACAACGGAGGATGGTTGGTCGGACCTTGTGAAGGTGGAAGAACCACCACATATGACTGTGACAGGTATAACTGGAACTCCTGGGCAGTATACGCCTGTAAATGGGGTCGCAGATTACGCGACAGCGTTGGGTCAGGTAATCAGGTGATCATAGTCGGATCTTGGTCACATGTCCCCAAAGGATGCTCTGTAGAAACCAACGCCGTCAATTGGCGGGTTAATATCCCACACTGGAACGAAGGAGGATCTGAAACAGAAGACATGGGTAATTTTAAAGTTGTTGATTCATATCCTTCTTGGGGGGGAGAGGCACTTCCTTTATGTTCAGCTTGTCAACCCGGAAAGAGAACCCAGGGGGGATGTCAAAGTTGTGACCCAGGTATGTACACGGAAACACCTGCACAAGCAGATAAAGAATATTGTCAAAAGTGTGCTTCGGGGAGATATGCCTCCAAAAGCGGGTCCACGGGGTGCATATCATGTCCAATTGGTTTTTTTCAGGAATCCACAATGTCTTCGTCGTGCAATTCATGTTCTGTTGGGTTTTACCAAGACATTGCGGGTTCAGTTACGTGCAAATTTTGCCTACCAGGTTATTATGCAGAGGAATTATCTTCTTCGATATGTGCAGCGTGTGCTGCTGGACAGTTTGCACCCAATATCGAAGAAGAGTCATGTAACAAATGTTCCAAAGGCATGTATGCATATGAAGCGGCCTCTCACATATGTAAAAACTGTCCTCGAGGTTATTATGGAAATGAAGAAGGGACTGATTCCTGCAGTGAGTGCCAGCCAGGAAAATTCCAACAGGCCGAAAAAGGTGAAACATGCAGTAACTGTCTCCCAGGAACTTTCTCCCTTAAAGGAGCTGGGGGATGTTCCAACTGTCCACAAGGATATTACCAACAAGGAAGTGGTAGCGGCAGCTGTAAAAGATGTAAAGGTGGTAAAGCTTGTACACAGACATCAGAGGGTGCTCCTTGTCCAGCAGATAGATATCAAACAGTAGAAACATGGGGTGTTTGCAAACATTGTGCGGCCGAAGCCGACGTTAGAACTGGCAATACAGGTTGTGATTGGTGCAGCACTGATGAAACTACATATGGAAAGTCAGGAACAACCTGTAAAAATTGTCCAGATAAGGGGTGGACACCTATGATTTTTGTGTCCGATTTCGGACGAAAGGGCCACCTGCATTCTTGTTCACAGTTTTACAACGAAATAGGGCCATACGCGGGTACTGCAGGTAATGCTGGTGAATATCTTCAAATTGCATGTGAACGTGGGAGAACAACGGACGACAATATTTGTGACAGTTACACCTTATCTTATGCAAAAACAGCTTGTCATTGGGGTCGTAAATTGAACGAGGAGCGGATAAAAGACATGACCACGACATATCATACATGGGGTATCAGTATATATACGCCGTATCACCGTTGTTTATATGGAGGATCACTGCCACTATGTAATGGCTTCGGGGGTCAAAGAATGGTTAGAACATATATCACTGCCATGACAACAAGGACTTATACATTTAAAACAACAATATGGGATACGGGTAGTGTTAAATTTGAGTTTTTGACTGATGGCTCTCGTGGGTCAATATCACACAGTCTGTATCGGGGTTCACGTACGGATACTATACACCTGACAACAGGAGAGCGCCTTGCAATTACGTTGACTTATGAGCAATTTATCCTCAATTTTTGGTGGGGCTTCACCAGTCTCTTTCATCACTTCATATTTCCGTCCATAGGTATTATGACGATGGAACCGCCGAATTTACTAATAACGCATAGATCAAACCCTGTGTCAAGCTACTGTGCGTTGAATTAGTTAATAAAATTGTAATATTAAAGAGCTACAAATTTACGTTTTTTACTTTCTACAAAATCTACACGTTCTTCTTCGTGCCGCCGCCATCTATCAAGACGAAAATCTGAAGTATCGGCTTCCGATGATTCAGTCCACTGAAAAGTTTCAGCATCGCGCTCCATCCAAATGACACGATCTTCATCACAAACTAAATCAATCATACGTGGGCGAGTACCACGCTGCATGTATTGTAATCCACACGCATTGCATAAGGATGAGGTTCCACAAGGTCCTGGCCTCCAAGTCGACGACGTTAATACTCGACAACGAGTGCATGGTAAACGATGTCGCGACATACAATCTTTAGAACCACGATTTTTAAAATAACTTTGAATAATTAAACCTACAACTTCATCTAAATGCATTGTTACTATTTTGTTACTCTATTTTTATTTAGAACAAAAAAAACACCTATTCTTTGACTATATGACTTAAAGTAAAGATAATATTTCGCCGGACTCAGGACATGTGCCAGCAATTGCACGAATAAAATTAAGACGAGTCTCATATTCTGATGTTTTACGACACTCAGATGCAATGAGACTACGAAGGTCCATGATCTTTGTTTGTACCTCTCGTAATTTAGCAGCTCGAGCCTCGGTCTCTGGTGTCCTTCGTCGACGAATTGGTTCTGACTCGCCGCGAGCAGCACGAGTTTTATTACTCTGCTCTTTGCTGCGAACCTCAAAATTTGGAGACAGACAACTCTCTTTACTAGTCACTATTCCAGCATCATTGGCGCGATAAGCAGTCGCACAGACCACAAACTTCGGCCATCGGACACCTGCTGCAGTGCGAAATCCCTGAGAAAGCTGCCAAAGACGACTCTTAAACAATACAATGCCATCGTCATCTAAGTCACTTGGACGGATCCACAACTGATGTTTTCCAATGTTGTTTTGGACTGAAATATCATTGTGTGTCCTCTTTAAGTTTAGATCAACAAACTCTGGAGCACCCACAGTCGATGAAATCGACAACGGGACCTCGTAGTCCAAGAAAATACTCAGAAGGATGCGCTCAGAGTTCAACATATCCGACGGAATTCGAATGCCCGTATGAGCACCAAGAACTTGCGAATCGCGGTAAATGACATCACCATTTTCGTTCAAAGTAAAATTAATTAGAACCAACCGTAAAGGCAGTACATCCCTCTTAGATAGGGTGTCTATGGCAACAGGATCGTCCAGGAGACACATTAGACTGTCTACATCAACATCTTCTTCTTCGTCCTCAGAATACACATCAAACTCGGAAACATGACCAGACATATTTGACAACTTAGTTATTGAATATGCGAATAATTGATTTGAACTTAGTTGATAATTAAGTGATTTCCTGAATTTAGAAATCTCTAAAAAAATCTCGACAATATTTCTCTAAAGCCTTAGGATTATTTCTCGAGATTTTTTCGAGTTTCTCTAAAGCCTTAGGATTATTTCTCTAAAGCCTTAGGATTATTTCTCTAAAGCCTTAGGATTATTTCTCGAGATTTTTTCGAG
>Ga0209712_10000479_pt1 | contig 35657 bp, 24 predicted proteins | sample ArcOceMetagenome_FD_187443 | JGI IMG/M metagenome (GOLD analysis project Ga0209712, IMG submission 187443) | Marine eukaryotic phytoplankton communities from Arctic Ocean - Arctic Ocean - Greenland ARC118M Metagenome (SPAdes) (version 2) | ecosystem: Environmental > Aquatic > Marine > Oceanic...
TACCTTCCAGAAATTTACCTTACCGTGCTGGAGAAAAAAGGAGCCATGGGAAAAACCGGGAATTTCAGATTTACGGTCCAGATTTACGCTACCGTGCGGATCAGCCTTAGTACTTTAATAATACTGTACAACCAAGTACAAAAATACCTGCGGGGGTATAACATGTAACATACTAACAAGTCATACCCCCTGGGGTGGAAACTCGTACTGTCGATGTGCCGTTATGGCTAAAACAATAGCTAGTAGTGACTTCTCGTATAAAAAGGCCCACTTGGTGTAATCAATAACTAATAAAAACACACACACACAAACTTTCTAACTAGCATATTCAGAATCAGCGTGAAATTTTCCCTGGCGGTACAGTCGATTTTTTTTCAAACTTTCCTTACTTCATTAGAAATTCACCTTCTTCCCTTAGATAAGAGTAAAGCAGAGGCATACAGGCTTGGTGTGCACAAGGTTGTTTTAACAGATGATGGTGTTGGAGTAGAGTATATGAAATATCACGGTGCAACAGGAACAGATGACAGTGATGACACACTACAGGATGGGAAGACTGTGCGATCTGTCTATAGACTCATCAGGGATCTGAGCTGTATTTTACATCTAAACTACAACCATGTTTCACATGGCCAGAGCTGGCACTATCTCTGTCGATTAGGATAGACAGATTTCAAATTTGGTACAACGCTAATTTGAAGTGTGCCGGAAAACTATGCTTTTTTTATTTAGTTTTGTGGTCTCTATGAGTAGCGGTTTGAATCTATTGTGTTGATCCAATCGCCTCGTCCGGGTGGGTTGTGGGCTTTTAAAAACTGAATTACTAAGCACTGTTTGGTACTTCACTTGATCCTGAAACGAAAATGGGAGGAGAAGCTCGTAGTAGTAGTAGCTTGTCGCTCCTGATTTGAATATTTTGTATTGCCGGGCCTGCAAAATCCTTATGGCTTTCACATCACTATGTGGTTCCTGTGAGTCCCTACTTAACGGGGATATCACGGATTCCTATTCTCTCATATTCGTCGCCTCTCTTCGAGGTAAACATCTTAATCTAAATAAGTTCAAAGTTCATTTCCCACAACTTTCCTACGTAAGGCAATACAGGAACTATTTCTCTTTTTCTCTTTTTCTCTTTCTTTCCTTATAATTGCAAGGGTCTCCTCCCTCGCACATTTACCTACGGGGTACATAACCTATAACAGTGAGACAGTAACGATAGTCTTCATTTGAAATCTTGCCGGCGTCCGTACTGCAAATAGACCCCTCTTCATTCATGGATGACGCCGGCGGCCGTCAGCAGCTGAAGTCTATCGAATTAAAACTAGTAAGACCACCGGTCCTGGTATGACTACTTCGAGTAAAAAATATCTGAGCCGTTCAAAAGGCCTGCAGAGACTTTTTCCAAACAATGTCAAGTTTAGTCACTGCCAGGTTGGGTATGAGTGACAGAAATACCCTAGTCTGATATGGTTAATATCAATCCAAAGGAGAGATTTTCTCTGTCCATTCAATTTGTTTCCTGAAAGCTGCCATTTTTTTAAAAGTCCATCCATCAAGCCTTCGAGAACAAAGTGCTATAACTCATCACCATGCCGAATACGGAATCTCTCTTGGACCCCCAAGATACATTTGCAACCCTCTGCACTACCGTAGGCCTTGATATAAGGCTGCGCAAAGGTTTGTCTCGTTTGGGTTACGTTAGACCGACACTTGTCCAATCCAAATGCCTTCCACTTGCCATCACCTCTGGTAGAGACCTTCTCGTCCGAGCAAGAACTGGGTCCGGAAAAACACTTGCATACTGCCTTCCTATACTCCACAAAATTTTAAGTAAAGAAGAAAATGATGATGGTGAAGGGTTTGTGAAGGCGGTGATTCTCGTTCCAACTCGAGAACTGTGCACACAAGTCACAAAAACTTTGACAAGTTTGATTTACTATTGTGATGAAGTTGTTTCTGTTGCAACTCTCTTCTCAGGCAAGAACTCGAGTGAAACGTCGTTAGTTCAGCAAGAAGCTATGCTGAGAGATAGACCTGATGTATTGGTATCTACTCCGGCTGGATTATTGGCACATATCAAGAGAGATGGAAGTCTACTCAAAACTACATTGAAGGAATCTGTTGATAGCTTGGTTGTTGACGAAGCCGATCTTGTCTTATCTTTTGGTGAGTAAATATTTCTTAGTTTTTATCAGTTCAATCTGAGTGCTGAATCTAACTAAAACCTCTAATTTTGCACTCATAGGATATGCTGACGATGTCACCGAGATTATGAAATATCTCCCGAAGATTTGCCAGGGATTTCTAATGTCAGCAACACTTTCTCCTGAACTCGATGCTCTGAAGAAAGTCGTTTTGCATTCTCCCGCTGTTTTGAAGTTGGAAGAAGAAGATGCAAAGCTTGGAAAGACCAAAGAGGGGGACTTGACTCAGTTTTTCCTTGCTTTGCCAAAGAATGATAAAAACTTAGTTATTTATGTCTTTCTCAAGGTAAGATTAAACAAACGACTAGTATCAATGATTTGACAACTTTCAATTCGGTGCTAACCTCAATCTCTTTATAGTTGGGTCTGTTGAAGGGGAAAGGTCTGTTCTTTGTGAATACGATTGACTCTGGGTATCGCCTGAAGCTTTTCCTTGAGCAATTCCACATTAGATCTGCCGTTTTGAATGCTGAACTACCGCTCCGCAGTAGATTGAATGTCATTGAACAATTCAATGTCGGTAACTTCGATTATCTTATTGCGACTGATGAAAGCACAGATGGAGCAAATGCCAAGAATAAGAACGACAGTGACGATGAGATGAGCGATGAGGAAAAAGTAAAAAAGAAGCGAAAGTCGAAGAGAAAGAAAGATTCTGAATACGGTGTCTCTCGTGGTCTCGACTTCCGCGGTGTATCATTTGTAGTCAATGTAGATTTCCCGTTGTCTCCAGATTCCTACACGCATCGCATCGGTAGAACTGCTCGTGGAGGTGCAAAGGGTGTGGCATTTTCTTTGGTCGAAGACAATTCATTAGCACAGCTTGATATGCTTGCTCAAGTGCAAGAATTTCAGCCAGCTTTACCCGCGGTTTCTAATGCTGCATCTGACAGTCTTCAGACGACAGCCCCAACAATGAATGATGATGGCGAAGAAGATGAAGCGCCTGCAACGACGCCACAACCAACCCCTCTTGACTTTGATCTCAAAGAAATTGAAGGTTTTCGATACCGTGTCGAAGATGTCAGTCACGCAGTCACTAAGAATGCTGTGAGGGAAACTCGTGCAGCAGAGTTGAAGGCTGAAATTATGAACTCTCAGCGCTTACAGGGTCATTTTGCAGAAAATCCCTCTGACTTACAATTATTGCGTCACGATCGTCAAGCTACACACATCTCGAAGGTGCAGGATCATTTGAAGCACGTTCCCAAGTATTTGCTTCCTAGGGGAATGCAGGTTGCAGAAACAAAGAAGCGCAAAAGACGTAAGCGTAACGGTAATAGGAGTGGGCTTCGAAGAACTGATAATGATCCGCTTCAATCATATGATGGTGAAAATGTCGATCTTGATGGTGTTGCAGAAAATGATGGCAACACTAATGAAGATGACGGGTTCGTGGATCCAATGGACATGGATGAAGACGTGGTTGGTGACGATCCTGTTGGAGATGGAAACGGTAAGAGCACATCTGGCCGTAAAAATTGGCAGCAGAAGCACAGTCGTGGTAAATTCTCCAAGAAGGGCACGAAGAAAGGTCCTTTAGGATCCTAGTTTCTATCTAAGGTAGATGCCATATTTCTTTACAAATGCCTAATTTTATGATAGCGCATTATCAAATGATTTAGAGATCACCTCCATTTCTAGCCCAATTCAACTTTGGAAGGTCATCACCATAATGATCTTCCTCAATCTTGTGCCATTCGTCCTTTTCTTGTTCTGTAAAGTACTCCTTTCCATCTCCGTGTTCTCCCTTTCGAATAAGCCCGCCTTTCATCATTACAGTTCCTTGAATATCAGGATTCAATGGCAACGTGTATTCAAACATATTTTCGCGGTCCTTCATGTATTTGAACCCGCATTTTTCGACGATTTTTTCATGTTCTTTCTCAGTTAGATCGATGCCGAAAAACTTTGCCAACTTTGACACGGTTCCAGGTAGATCATTTTTTGCGTCTGTGTAATGCAGGAAAAGTACATTGTCCTCGTCTTTGACCTTCCACCAACTGTTCACGTATGGAAAGAATTGGTCAAACCAAATTCCACCGGGCTTGCACTGTTCCAAACGCTCTTTAGCCAGCTCACGGATAGGCGCTGAAGATGCAGGCGGGAAACCGCCCCAGAGGTTCCTGAATTCGCTGCTGTGAGACAGGAAGAATGGAACCATGGAAGCGATTTGATCCAATCCATATCGGGTCATTGCCAAGAAGCGAATGTTCTTCTTCCGTAAATTCTTGTCCCCAATGAGGTTTCCAAAAGATTCAGCATGATTATGCGACTTGAAAACACGAAAGGGGTACCCAGGATTATCCCAATAATTCTTGTAAGTTGTGCCATCTGGCAAAATGGTAGTGTTATACTTTTCCTTTTGGATCTCCCAATCATCCCCAGGCGTCTGAATAAACTCTGGCCAGGGAGTGCTCAAACTTACATCTCCGTAAGGGAATTCCTCGTCATTTCCTTTCACTCTAATCTGGTGACTGCAAAAAAGCATCCAGGTCGTTCCAGATTTGGCTGCGACAGACACCACGACATCTCCATCTTTCAACCAGTCGGTATTCCCTTCCTCAAACGGTCCCGGTATAATGTAAGGTGGCATGGCACCGCCAGACATTGCCCAGGGAATGAAGCCAAAATGTGGGATCTTGAAGAATAGTTCTGGTTTACATTTTGCAATAGATCCTATCGCGATGGCGACAGTGAGGACTGTGGTGGTAACAAACTTTGATAGGGCAGGCATTTTTATTCTTCGTTCGTTCTTGAGGTAACGTGAACTGAACAATATTGCATTATATTCTGCGTTCCTGAAACTTGCCAAAATGAACGTCCGTGCAACGTCATATTTTTCTCGTTTTTGGACGGGCAAGCAAAATAGTGGTAAATTCAAAAATTGGCAAGACAATGGAGGGAAGAAAACGCACTAATTTCGCCCCAAAAAGCACTGTCATCAGTGCTTCACGACGGATATTCTGGAGGATGTGGTGTCAACGTACGTACCATGTCAAAACGTAGAATTCTACAGCATCGACCCACCATTCAAAAGCTGAAACCAAATTCTTGTGTCATCCGTTGAGACGTCTTGGGCATGTCCATAACGTTGATATAACGGTTTCGAACAAAATATAATTCATTCCAAGCAATTGTGAGTTGTGGTGAGCGTCCCAACGTAATTCAAGTTCAAAAGTACATGCGCCTCGTTTTAAAAGATGTTTGACGGGTCAATTTCCAGGATATTATACCGTATCGAATCAGAATCTTCAATCTATTAAAATTCTGATAGTGTGCTGAAGACCTCGAGTCCAAAAGACTACGAAAATAGACTACTCTTCACTACTCTTCAACCTTCTCTAAAATTCTCTTTTATCTACTGCTGCTACCTGGTCATACTCACATTTGATTGTGCATTCACGATGTATGGTATGTTAGAAGAGATGTGTATGTTTCCAGTTTGTTTCTTTATTCATTATAGTTATAATTGTTTTCCAAAGTTATTAAAATGGTCTGAGAGTATTTGTTATAACTAAATCGCCGAGTTGAGTTAATCATTGAGTTGTTGACGAGAAATCAAGGAGAAACAAGGCACAATATTTGTTGAAATGATTATTTCTAAAAATAATGAAAAGGATGGCTTGACGATGATGCAAAAGCAATGTCTCTTTAATCTCTCTAACCAACCTTGTTCTTCTCAGTAACACCACCTTTAACTTCGTGTAGTTAAACTTACCAATCACGAACGCCAAGATGTCAGTGCGCATTGTACATGCAATCCAAATCATTCTTCCAGCCCATTTCACAATAACTGTGCTATTTTCTCTTTCCGATTGTTGATTCCCGTTGCCCACAACTTCTTTCCCCTCTAGAGACACAGGCAACGCGATACTCATGGCTATGCAAATTGGATTGATTCAGTATTTCACTGACTACCGTACAACACTAGTAACGTAACATCAAACATCATTGTATGTAAAGTGATTTTCATAACATGTTTTTACTCTTCGACTACAATCTACCACAGGCGATGATTTTATCAATACCTTTATATTCACACAGCGCATCATTTCCCATCATCAATAGATCTCTTTGCATATCAAGTAGCTCCCCATGCCCGCTTTCTTCCCTGTTCTTCACAATATTCTCAATGGCGATCATTCCTCCATCTTCCTCTTCAATATTACCCAAAACTGTTTCATGAAAAGCACCCCCCAAGCTTTCATCTAACGCGATGAAAATATTGCATGATCTTGAATCAACTCCACTTCCTGCGAAGGATACACTTCCAGCCTTGAAGTGCTGACGATTAGGTTCATCTGGCAATGGGGCAATCGGTGCTCCTACCCGAGGGTCCCAGCGAGATTGTATCTCTGGTAATGGTGCAATACCAAATTGTATCACAAAACCCGGGTCGACCCTGTAAAGGAGCTGATCATTGAAAAATCCCTCATCGACCAGCTGTAAGAATCGAGTAACGCCGGATGGTGACAGAGCACGGTCAAGGCGAATGGTGAAGTCTCCTGCTGTGGTGCTGAATCGAATTCGATGTATTTCCTCCGGACAGATTGCAGGAGGAAAGTCGCCACTGGACGAGGTTCCTCCTTCGCCATCAATATCGCTCTTGAAGTCATCCAAAAAGTTGTATAGAGTGACTGGATGTTGTTCATAAAATCTTTCGTTCCTGCTGAGAGAAAGATGGCGTGTGCTTGCTTGTGGTTGGAATGCGTCTACACCTGAAAGGATGATGATGCATACGAAAAGAATTATTGGCAGCATCCTCTAATTGCGATTCTCTGTTCCGTGCTGCAGCGGGCGTGTGTTTTATGGTATTGCACACTTGTTTGTGCTGTTTGCCGTTTTACTGTTGTTGCTGGCTGTTGATCTTAAGGATCTTGGATCTTTTTGGTTGTTGTGCAACAAAATCTTTCTTCAAACTGGTTGTTGTGATTTAGCCTTCAGGGGGGGCTAAGTGGGTTCAGAAATCAAATGGCATCACCGACGAGAAAAATGAGGGTTCCTCTAATTCCTATGTATGATACTTCACATTCACACAAACCACAAACATATCACCGCACATCACACATCAACAACCTCTACTACTATACTGTAAACTTCTATTACTAAGTCTGCAAGCAAACTGTAGTGCCGACCGGTTTTCTCACTGCCAGACTTGATTTTTTTAGTCTCAAATTCCCATTTGCCCAGCCAATGGATAAAAAATCTTCAGTTCGCCCCGCTGTCTGCTCAAATGAATCAGCTGCCGGTCAACCTGAATCAAACAATGATGCTTCAGGCATCACTCTTCTTCTGGCAGACCACGAAATATTTGGTTTCTCCGAAAGGTGCGTTTGTGCTAATATCTAATGTTATTATCCCGAGCTAAAAAAGGTGATTGAAATCGCTTTAAAACCTTGATCCTACTTATACTGGCGATAATCAATCCACAATAAGTCCATTTTTTAACAACAACATCTTGCCATTTCCGTTTGGGCGATAGGGCTTGTTACCATTTCGAGTTAATTGAAACTTTGACCCAGAAGCCTGAATATGCTGGTGCTCCTTCGATGCAGGCTCACAGCCATGGCACCATTGCTTCTCGTTCGACACGTAGTATGCAATCAATTTCGGACATTGGCGACGACTCTAATGCAGAGATTGAAGAACATGAAGAATCCAACAGTGATTTAGATGAAGAGGTAAAAAAGAGTCCCTTTCCTCAAACAGAAGCAGTCTCTAGTGGTATAGTTTCACTTCTTGAATGTATACCACAAACTCCAATCAGACAGCCGAAGAAAAGAAAGCGGTTGTTGAAACGAATCAAAGAATTCAACAAGGAGGCAGAAGATGCAAGGAAAGAACATGCACAGACGAAGAAACATTATTGTCACCAACCAGCAAAGTTGCCATTGAAGTTGAACTTCAACACAAGAGTGGCATTTGCATATGATTTGACTCGCATGGTGTTTTGTCTTGATGCTTCCCCAACCCTCACTTCGACATTTGGTAACGTGGGGTACATTGATGAATCGATTTGCGCCATGGATAGACTGGAAAAGATGGTTCGGATGTTTTTCAGAGGACTTGTTGAACCAATCACTGGTGCCACGGTGAAGAAGAGAAGTCATAATTCAGAGCACGCAGATTCTGAAAATAGTCCCTGGTGGAATCCTTCCATCGCAGTTACTGTAATTGCCGTTTTCCCTCTATCGATGACAAGGGAGAACGAAGAAGCATCGAGCGTTTTAATCACCGATTATTTGGTCAATAATTTATCATCTGCGGATCAACTTTCTGAGAAAATTGTGGACTGGGCAACAATTGAAATTGAGAATCAGATTGCTGCAAGACTTGGTCGTCTTGGGGGGCGCCTTGACTCTTCTTCATCCTCGCTCAGAGATATCATCGAAAAATGTGATCATGCCCTCTCTACGTTACCATCCAGGGGGAGACCAGTAATCGTGCTTGCGACTGACTGTAGGGCTGTGCTTTGCGATAGTATCTTGGATCTAGTACGGGATCGAAACTTGAAGGATACACCTCTAAACGTGCTCGACCTCTCTGGTTCTCACTCACATAAAAGCGGAGTGTATGATATCCATGAGGGCCCTAACTACCTTACACTTGATGCAGATGGACCTTCCTCCTTTCCTCTTATCATACCTGACGACAGCCTCCATTTGCACACCGCATGTAAAAGTACGAAAGGATATTTTATCGACGCAGAGAGACTCGAAGAAGCCGTTAGTACCATTGCTGGCAACGTTTCTGCGTCGTCTTCATTTCATAATGACGTGTACTTTTCAGTGAAGAGAAGAGTAGTGAGGCCAAATGCTCTACAATGGCATACAATCTTTGCATTGAGTCCCTGCTGTCCCCTGTTCAATTCTTTCTGGGGGAATATGCCACCACCAACTTACATACAAAAAAGGAATGACACGATTTTCAAACCGGCAGCAATTGGGAAGACGATGTTCTTCTCTTATATCCTCAACCCTATTCGTGCAAAGGGCATTTTAATTTTGCGAATTATGGATGGTTATCGCCCAAGGAGATATGGAAATAACAGTCAAGATGTAGACAAAGTTTCAACCCAGTTCGTATTGAAACTAGAATTGGGTACTGTGTTGCACTATGAATTTTCTTACGTTGCCTCGCGTTTTCATAATCCAATGGTAGGAAGTGCACATGTCAAAATTTCCTTATCTGGCGAACCAAGCTTTGTGCAGATGGTGAAGAACGAGTATATAAGCAATCAATTCAGCTCCAAACGATCGAGACCAATGACTCTAAAGGAAAAGGCGTGTAAAAGAATATGCCAATTCTTAAAATGGATTCGGCAAGAAGATTTGATAGAATCAAATATTTGTCCATTAGACTGGGAGCATACGCTCAATGACGGTTCTGAATTCTTAGAAAACCTTGCTAGATTACAGCAGTATCAGCTGTATCGACACTTTCGGTTTGAAAAGTTTGAGGTCATTTCTACCTGTGGGGATGCACTAAAGTATTTGCTGGGAAGTGCGGAAAATACTGGCCCTATTGATTTAGAGAAACGCCTCATCGGTGTTATTTCATCTTGGTCTACCCGAACTATCTTGTACGGAAAACTTTATCTTCGAGTGTTACCTAATTCAGACGGTAATCTTACGAATTATTGTCTTGTCGAGCTGACACCGTCGGAACTACCAAGAGTCTTTTCGATTCAGCTGCATTACTTCGAGCAGCTTGGTCCAAACGAAAGGCTTTTATGTGCAAAATCCCTCCGGTCAGCCATTGCCTCCATTGACATCTTTCTAATTGTACCAAGACCACTCAGTAAAAGAGTTCTTATGAATGCTGCTAGAATTCAGAACAGCAGCTTTGAATATCTAAACGCCAATAACAAGGGACCATATTTTCAACAGAGCAAATCATGGGAACTGCTACATGAGCCAGAGCTGTTACCTTTGGTTGCTAAACGGCGAAGCAATTTTGATGATTTTCACGCACTAGTCCTTGATGACAAAACAACTGTTTTGGTGAAATTTGTGTCCGGTGACAACAATAGAATTTATCTAGTACAATATCACTTGACCATGTTGGCAGATAAAGCACTGGCTCGTATCTATATGGACATGGAACAGGGATTATTAAATCATTCCTTCTTTACAACAAAACCGGAACCAATCTTGTTCAAAGATATATATTCGGACGTAAAAGAGAGGGACCATAAATGTGCACGGGCTCTACGAAGCAGGAGGAACCTTTTAAGCATTTTTGAAGCCTCGCCGTCGACAGTAATTGCCATAAACCACACAGATGATGTCCAGCGACTGCTGCTTTACGCTTCAAAGTCGAGTCGGAAACTGCGATTTTTTTACAATTCCTTTGGAAAAGCAAATTCCATTCTTGAGGAGTTCACCGTCAATTTCATTCTATCTGGATCTCTAGATGCACAAGTGGCTGAGATCTTTGTCGGAGAATCCCAAGGAATTGGAAATATGGAGGCAGGGAGGTGGTTTCTGATTCGGTATGATTCAGACATGTTAAGCATGGCGTACTTTCCTTCCACACAGACAGAAGTGTTTGACCAAAATGATGAAGAGAATTGGGCGTATAGAGAAATCTATTTCTTTACCGTGGCCTTTGCAGATCTTTACTACTATAAAGCGGACATGGAGAACGAACCCGAGCGCGATGACGAAAATGGCATATTACACCTCTCGAGATTCTTTGGCGAATTAGAGACTGCTCACAAACACCATTTCTCGACCTCTTGCTATCGAGCTCTACGGTTGGTTGAAAATGAAGGTAGACTTACTTCATCCGACTTTCGAGAGGTAATAGCATGTTGCAACAGTGAAGAAGTTGTGGATTCGATCGAAATTTTGGCACCAATCAGGAGGGAGCAGGATTTTGAAGGAGATCCCAAGTTAGCAGTATTACTAAGGAAAATGCTGAGTCCAGTTCCTGGAGGTGGGCACTACTTATTTTTCACTGGAAGCGAGGACGCAGCGATATCAGCACTTGCAAATAGTAGCTTGGGTAGTGAGGACATTGGTATGATAGATAGCGATAAAAATGGTAGCGCCAACGAGGAGGTTTCCGTTGATGCAGATGTAACGATCACCCATACCAACGGCCCTCCTATGTATGCATTTGTCCCACCGCTATTCATCTTGCTCACGATTGATGGAGAGCCCGCAACTCTTAACGACATCTCGGCCATCGATTCAATTTCTTCCTTGAGTGTCTTTATCACCGTTTTCGATTCCATCCTCACGTCCAAAAAGTCATTTCTTCATCAGGCTGTGATTTCAATGATCATATCTAGCTTAAACTCTTTTATTGCGGAACAAACACTGGAGCAATTACTGCATGAAGGAAAACACATCGATGAAGTTGATGTCGAAGCTGTAAAATTGTGCCTGACTGAAGCCGAAAACGTCGCGTCGATCCCCATTAATTTGCACTTTTACAGGCCGAATGCAGATACAATGATTGATGCATCCGCAATTGCTTCAAAAGAAGGGCTCCAATCTTGTTTCTTCTTGTTAGGATCGTGTCTGATGAAGCAGCGCATCTTGGATGTCACAGAAGCGTCGAGTGGTGAATTTTTTGCGAAGGATACGACTTCTATGGGCTGGTGCTGGATCGATGTACCAGAGGCAGTCGGACCGGTCGTTGTATATGCCTTTCATCACAATGGTATTGAGGTAGCGAGAAGGGTCGCCGGGGAAGCTGCAGACGTTGTTAATGATGAATGCCGCCGTGTCAACCAAATTCTTCTTCTGGAGACTATGCAGAAGTCGAGAACTGCCAGCGATCTCTTGATAGCGCCAGATAATACCGTAATGGAGAGGACAGAAGAAAACGATGGCAACGGATTCGCCTTGACTTTACCTCCAGGATATTTCAAATGCAATATCTCGCACGAGGCATTCTATGAGCTGAACCGACACTGCCCGCCTTCGAAAGCGCTACTTGATCTGGAGTACGTCCTCAATAGCTTTGCTGTATCGAATAGAAGAGGTGTTTTCGTCTACAAAGACGAAGAAGGAAATATTTTCTACATGAAATTTGAACCCCGCGAAGGTCGTGATATATTCTCTGATTACGGTATTGCATTCTTTGTCTACGGTATTTATCCTGCAGGGGAGTCTATTACCAAACAGCTTGATCGTTTGATTAAGAAGAAGCTTATGACACTTTGTATTGAAACGATTTCGACAGAGTTGACAAAAAGTCAGCATTTTGATCTTCCTCAAGCAGATGTAGATTTTGTGAAATCATTTGAAAATACTTGGCGGCTACTTGATAACGATCATTCTCGCGCTGCCGAAGAGGAATTCTACGAATTTCCCATAGCTGTTCACGACCCTGTCCTTGTTCTACTATTCTTTAGACAAAATATATCAGGCTCCACATTCTTCAACTTTTGGCGAAGAAATGGTAATTCTACCTCCCCAGCGATTGACGCTTCGGAAGAAAAAGCCGCCAGTGAATCCGGTGTCCGCTCAGGAGTTCATTTCAACTTTGACCATCGTGACTTCTCATTGTGTTATAATGCAACCCAGTTCCAGCTCAATCCTGGGTTTCAGTCTGTATCAACACTCACCGACACAGGTAAAGAGTTCTCGCGAAAGGCTGGCACAGGAATGGCATTGATTGAGATCAAGCTACTTGACCAAAATCTTGCTCCTATCCGCGACGCGACGGTGGGAAGAATACCAGAACAGGAATTTGGCGTGTTAAAGCTATTGGATTCGCTGCACTTTCGTCGATTATCGACACAAGATTTGACACGAAATGGCCAATATTGTTTAAGCGTTCGAATATTCAACACAACTCTGGAGGTCGAACCCATATACCGCTGGATAGGTATGTTCCAAATTCACACTTTTTTTCGTTGTTTTACCTGTCCAAAAAGATACTTTACTCACAACAGATCCTAACCTACGCATTGCTATCCTTTTAGAACTTACACTTAATCAAGCTTTGGCTGCTTGGGTAACTGAAAGGCATCTAGAGAGAGCAAGATTGGGCCTTCGCCGACTACCAATAGGAACTTTGGAAGGCACTTTGGAGACCTGCGCTTCGTCAATCAGCGCATTATGTCCGGGTTGTCCATCTCTTGGTGGCATCTTGTCAGTTTGCGAGGCATTACCCCATCCCGCGATTAAGAAAATCACTTTCAACTGGACTGCAAACGCTACGGAACTAGCTTCGTTGACCCTAGACTGTCTAGAGCGTGGTATTCTCAGTTCATTATATGGCAGCAAAAGAGTTGACGCAAACGATGTTATTGGCCTCACAACAATGAGGCTTCAGAAAGGAATCCCAAGCTTGGTTCGAATGAAACAGCTAGATAATGCGGTACAAGTTCTCAGCAAAGGGAACATGATGCTTTTTGACAGTTCAATAGAGTCTCCACAATATATTGCTGTGTATGGATTAAGCGAAGAGACTGAGAAGGTGCGGCGAAAGGATATGGACGAAAGCACACAATCGAAGGGAGCTCCTCCAATTTCGTCGTTCCTCTTTCAAAAAGTTATTATTGACCATTATCTCTCGGATGAAATTCCCGGGTCGCTATCATCTGCATTGAAATCAGTAATGCTGAAGTAAGTGGTTCGTCAATTTCAATATTAACTTTTGCATCGTTTTTATTCTGGTCTGACGAATTGGCTGCTTTCGGTGTAGAGACCCTTACGCATTTATGAGGAGGATGGCATTTATTCTCACAGTGAATCGTTATGGAGTAACAGCTTTGCTTTACAATGTGAATCCACATACGATAGAAACGTGAGTAGTTTTGTACGATAGATAAATTCCTACTTTCTCAATTGTCCCACAAAGAATTAACGATGTTCGCTTTGGTAGGATAACCTCTAAGATCGAAGAGATTAAGGCAACTGCTGAAAAGCGATATGGCGAAAGATCCAAAATGCAACAACTTCGTCACTTCAAGCATTTGGGTGTCACAAAATCTGATGTTCCCTTAGTATCCTCCGTCAAACCGAGAAGTAATCGTCGATTGCTAACCAACGCAGACAGAGCACGCCAAGCCAGCATCCCCGAAGAAAGGGCTTCTAGTCCTCCTAGCAAAGAACAAAAGAAAAAGAGAGACATCTTAATTCCTACTATTGTTGGGAAATCTGTGAAAGGCTCTGCTCAACAGGCTTTGATGCATTCGAGGCAAAGAGCAAGAACAAACATTCCGGCGAAGGCCACTGCCCAACGTACTCGTGAAAGTTCATCTTCAAAGTCAGTGACGAAAATCCAAACATCGTCACAACAGGAAAAGAATTCGAAACCGCAAGAGCCAAGAAACTATTTGCCACCATCCATTCAGAAGGAAATGTTATTTCTACACACATTTTTCGGAACCAAGAGCCTTCGAATAAGTCAAACTGTTGGCATATCCCAAACAATGCTTGTTAGCTGGCTAACCAATAACACTGGGAAAGAAATGTCATTTCTAGCAATGGAAACAATGCTTCACTATGCAACTGCTATCAACACCACAATGTTCCCTTTGGTCCCTTCCGCAGTTACAAATCCAATTCCATTCATTCTCTACTTTGCAAAGAATGCATTCCCCGACGCATTAAAAAACACAACGCTGTCGAAAAACTTTGTGTGGAACAAAGACAAAGTTACAGGGGATCTAGACAACCCTTCCTTGTATGTTATGCAGAAACTTATTTCTAGCAAGTATTTTGAAGTCTTCTTAGTCCATGAAATCTCCGTCAAGCATCTAACGGGAATGGGGAAGATCGGAACTTGTAGGTCATGGCTATATACAAGTCAGAAAGATACACGGAATGTGAAGGCATTGGTGAAAGGGATCAACACCGTACCCAACAATGCTTCTAGAAAGAAACACGACGTGCTGAGACGCGAAAAAGACTCCTTCAAGATTCTCAAGGCATCACAGTTTGCTTTACTGTTCCTGCAACCCGATCTCAAGATGTTTATGTTTACACTGAACATACTTCGAGGTATAGCAAAAGGGATCGTCGACAAGAACGCTTCCGCTATCCAGCTGCTGCGAGAAACTATTTCAACGTATCCAAACAATATGCAGCAAAAGAACAAGATTGGTTATTGGTACAGGCTACTTAATCGCCATGTTCTATGGGATAAAGATGTGGTTGATACCCAATCTTTTGAACATGTGCTGCGCTACATCGCATCCAAACCAAAGACCTATGACATTGTGAACTGCACGAATGAAGAAATGTGTATTTCTGGATCAATCCCTTGTGACTTCAAAGATGGTAAGCGTTTAGAATGTTTTGACAAAGGTGCTGCATTTAGAACAACCAATGTTAACACTTCTCATATCCAATCTTGTTTTCAGCGCACTTTTTCATACACCCCAATCCACGTCATCAAGAAGATTGTGTATCGTTTGGGTTATTTGTTCTCTGCTGTACAAGAGGGACCACTCTCGAACGCCACATATTTGAAGATGGCTCCCCTTTTGCAATAAAACTTTCCGACCAACTTCTGAATATTGCAGAAGATACATTTCATGACCTCTGTGAAACTGCATCTGCAGATATGAATCGCGATACTCTTTGGGGTAAATATTCAGCTGTATTTAAGCCTACCGACAAGAGGGGGTGTTCCACAATTTGCTCGCTTGGCGAACTCAAACATCTTCAATCATTATCTTTTGTGATGGAATTGAGCGATCTCGACCCTAGGCTAATGGAAATCATGGCCTTGGAAGAAGTAGAACTTGAAGTTCCTGATCTTTTGAAAGTTATTTACAGCAACGAACGCTTTCATCATTACTATTTCTTTGATGGCCAGGATGGAAAGAAAACAACCTATCTCATTTACACGGACAAACTCAATGTCTTTGTCATGATCGAACTCGACGAAGATTATGTTATTGTTACGTTTCGATTGATTGGCAGATGCGGTACAAAGGTCGACACAGACATATTGAAAGCGAGTTTTAACGAAATGACAGAAGTTATTGGTACCTTGGTTTTGGGGTGGATATGGGAAAATGCATGAAAGGTCCCAACATAATTATAAAATCACTCCCAAGACAAACAGGACTCGACTTATCTTAGCACAGTTTCATGCTTCGTTTGTATTAAATACGAATTCGGATGTAGAAGTAGAATCTGGATGAAGAATCAGAGTCAGAAGCTGCTAGATTGCAATGACAAGAAGAGGAAGATCACCTTCGCATCGAAGCAGAAGCTGCTGGATTGCAACAACAAGAAGAGGAAGAGCGTTTGCGTAATAAGGTTGTAGAGGAAGCAGCTGCTGTTGAGGTTTAAGGACGATTCTAGTTCTCTTGGCGACTTTGCGGACGATGATGCATGGGGCTTTGACCCAGAGTGCTCAGATGAATTGGACGAGGATGCCATTACTACTTCTGAGCCCTGCTCTCTTGAAGGTAAATTACTTTGGTCTGGAAGGGTATTAGAACTCTGAACTGAAACTGTCCAGTCAAGTTCAAACAATACTCTGAACCGAATTTAGCAACGGAAGCCGGCTAAGTTCTTTGGTTGAAATCAAGTCTCAACCAGTATCAACCACTTCTTAGTCGAAGCAGAGGCGCTGGAAGAACTGCATTAGTATTATGACGTTATGTTCATTGCTTCTGTGTGCCACCCTCAACCACACACACCTTTTCTATATATCATGTCTTACTATGTTATACGTTATTCTATCTGTACATTATAATAGGATGGAAGAAATCAGATCTACGCCAGTAACTGCGCGGTGGGCGCATGAAAACAAATCAAAATGGGAAGTATGAGTGTGTAGAGTGTATAAGTGGTTATTACTAACGGTTATACCTGCTTAAAAAGGCTTTTCTTTTACAGTAGACGTTTTCTAGACTTCAGACTTTAGACGCTTCTTGCTTCTATCTTCTATGTGAACAATTGCTTCAAAATGTAGCGAAGCACGAAGCACGAAGTACTTATGTCTTCAATACAACTATTACAGCAGTGAAAAACTCACTTGTACTTTCTGACAGTTGCCTTCGTAGAGCATTCAACTTTATGCAACTCTCGCTCGACCCAATTCAAAAAAATCGATTGTCAGAGAAGTGAAACAAGAAGATTCTTAGTGCAAACAGCAAGCCAGATTCGATTCAAGACCGAAACACTTTCCCATTCTTTTCAGTCGACAAGACGTGTGTTTCACCAAATTTGAATCTGTTTTAGTCCAATCCCAAGAACAGATCTTAGAGACGTGCTTACTATCTCCCAAATTCTTGCCGAGTTAAAACGTCGTTGCTAGAGAGGTATTAAATTGGTCCCAAAATAGGAAAATGCAGCCGGGAGAAGTTGCGCGGTCACCTAGACAGGGGACCAGGACCCTCATCCCGAAGCAGGATCTCTTCACTCCTCCTCCTTCTTACAAAATGCCGAAAAACAGGCAACTGAAAATTAATAGCAGAGCAGGGTATCCCGAAGAAAACGGACCAATGAAAATCTACCGTACAGGAGGGTATCCCGAAGAGAACGATGATGAATCGGACGACGAGGTGGCAATGCATACACGTTCAGACAAGCCAGCGAAAACACCAATGTTTATCTCTTCATCTTCTTTTCATCAAAATATGCAAGAACAGACCCGCAAAACTCCTGGTGCAGATCGTTCTGAACGAATGGAAAGCTTTCAATCTGGGGCATTTGCAGCTGTTCCAAAATCAACTCCGTCTGCGACGTTGAAATCTCAAACGGCCCGCTCGAACGGAGGCGGTGCTAATGGATATGGATTAGAGGCCTCCCAGACTAGAGGCATGCCACCACGTCCCAAGAGTCAGACCAAAGGAGGCTTTCAAATAGTCCAAACCCCCGACTACAGGAATGCGTCTGGGACTGAAGGTTATAGGAGAAATGTAAATACCCCAATTGGCGCAATGTTGATGAAAAATACGAATTTGGACTTTCAAGGGAGAGGCAGTGATTCACCAAGTACAGAACTTTTAACAAACCAACTCCATTTTTTGGATGAAGATGATGGGACGCCTCAAGCTAAGCCCTCCTCTAAACCTGAGGAGCTACCATCCATTTCTCAGGCCTCTTCATTTGCGGAGGATTCGGTGGGCTCAAGTAGCGATCCTACGCGCAGTAGTATATTTACTGATAAGCTTTCCCCAAACTCGAAAGCTACGCGGAAGTCTAGCGACATGAATAGTGTCCATAGCTACAATTCCGAAGCATCAGAATCATCGAAAGCAGACGGGGTACGTAACTTCATTAACGAACCATCAAGGGATGCTAAGCATTTGTCACCTAGTCGAGTTCAGCAGCAAGGCGGCGGAAATAGAGGCAATCATGTCACGCAGAATCCTTCGTACCAGCAAATTAATCCAAGGGAAGAATATGCTGACGGTGACTCCCTTGCCCGCGGACAGAGCAATAATGCTTACTATCATCCACAACCCTATGATCAGCACGCCATGAATTTCCATCCTAATGATAGGAATTTCATTAATCAAGGATCTCATATGCAACAACACATGATGCACCACTCTCCAATTACTGTCCCTCCCATACATCAACAACACATGATGCACCACTCTCCCATTACTGTCCCTCCCATGCATAATCATAGCCCCCTAACATTACCTTATGCAGTGGCGGCACCGATGATGTTCCATGGCAGAGAATCGCCTGTCTCATTTCATCAGGGATGGCAAGGCGTGGAAGCGCTCCATCAAAATCCCTCACAATGGACAGATTTTCACGGCAATACTGGCAGTGGGTGGGCTCAGAATCACCATTCTCAACCGGTTCTACAAGTGCATCCTCCTCCACACGGTTTCGGAAATTATCCTCTTCACCAGGGGCACTGGGATAATCAAGGATACAATGGTTATGGAAGTGGGTCTATGGCCCCGAAACATGTTGAAAATGCTCAAAGTCAATTTTTCAACGCTAACAATGGCGACCACCGTCGCACATTTAATGGCCAGCATAATATACCGCAGCAAGGTCAGCACTATGGCCAAAACCAGTTGACTTCAAGTTATCTAATTTCACCAGATGCTGGAGGTATGGGAAGAATACAGAGAATGGGAAAGCAACACAAGCAGAAAGGGCTCTCAGACGGTAGTACTAAGCACATTAACACAGACAGCCAAGATCAGTTGCATCCATCGTTTGGAAAATCACTACACGTAAGAGGAAAGAAAGGAAATCACAAAAGCAACACCGATGGATCAGAACAGAGAGAACTCACAGAAAACGAGCAAATAGTAGAAGAAAAGCGGGCAGAACTAATCGAGACTCCCTTGGTTCGCAATATGATGAAGAATTTTTATCGCAAATTCAGATTGGAAGAAAAGGAATCTCTCGAAGGCGCTGAAGCGTATGCAATGTCATGCCTCGGTAATCCGGAATTCCAGCCATCTGTGCATTGGCGCATCTACCTTGAGCTTGCTGATCTATCAAAACGTTCGAACAAATTTAACAAGGCGAGGGAGTTATATTCGAACGTATGTGAATTGCAACCCTATGCAAGCCAGGGCTGGTTGGAAAGAAGCAAGCTAGAGGAAGAGTGCGGGAAACTAAAAGATTGCTCAGACATTTTATTTGATGGTTTAATATATTGTCCAACGAACGAAAACCTACGGACGAGAGCGATCAAACACGAAGAGAGAATGGCATATGAATTTCACAACGGCGACTTGAGCAGGCCCAGGAAGCTCCTTGAACCAACAGCAAGTATGGATATAGAGAAAGTATGGAGAACACTCTTAGAAGGAGCTCTCATGGAAGCGAGAGGTGGCAATATCGACATCGCCCGAAATCAACTGAGAAAACTGATGAAAAATGTATCTTGGTACGGTCCTTTATATCTTGAGGCTTTTCGTCTTGAGCGAGACTGTGACCTCCCCGAGCGCGCATTAGTTATTGTGGACGAGGGCCTAAAAGAAATCCCTCGTTATGGTCCACTTTGGTTTGGAGCCTTCCGTATTTGTGAAGGCATAGATATCCAAAATGGAGACTTACACCTGCCGCGGACCTTTAACTATATCGATAGGGCTATCAAATCCATTAGTAGAGAATTAATTTGGAAGGTTCAAATGGAGGCAGCACAGGCCCTCGAAAGAGCAGCTCACATAGCAATCAATAACGAGCCGATTAAAGCCGTTGGCGACCTCCTCACAGAAACCCGTAGACGCTTTGGAAAGACAATTTTTTCGTGTCCAGAAAATTTATGCTGGAAAGTCTGGCTAGCCGCTGGGAGAATGGAACTCTCAGCAGGCAAATTCGACGAAGCCCGACGATTATTTTTAAAGAGTTTCTCTGTCGTACCTACGAAAGGACGCCCTTCAGTTCTGTTAGAGTGTGTAAGGCTGGAAGAGTTTGTTGGGAATATTGATCTCGCTAAAGCAATTCTATGCAAGACTAGAACCGAGGCCAAAGCTGACTGGAAAGTATGGCTGCAGAGTGTATCAATGGAAGTTAGAAGCGGCAATCGCGAACTGGCCATCAGTCTGGCTCAGAAAGGTCTCATGGAACATTCTGGCACTGGCCGTTTGTGGGCAACTCTCATCCAACTACGGCAGGAAGATGGCGAAGAGCAACAGACGAAGGCGTTAAAGAAGGCATTGCACGCAGTTCCAAAAAGTGGGGAAGTATGGTGTGAAGCTGCCAGGATATATTTGAACCCCTTTTCACCTTCGTTTGATGTGGACGTATCATCTTGCTACTTAGACTTTGCCACGAAATTTACTCCTCAGTACGGCGACAGCTTTTTGGAAGCACTTCGTCAGGAAATGGTCAAGGCCATTATTTCCTCATCTGTTCATGTAAAAGACACTGCCGCTAACCTCCAAGATTGCCCTGAAAAAGATGTTCTGAGAAAAATTGTTCAAGTTTTTGATAACGCTGCCGGAACCTTAATAACGGATAAGCGATCTAAACTTGAAGTCGATGAAGTGATTGGGAAACTTGATACGACAAAACTTGAGCTTCGGTGCTCTAACGCAGATCCAAACTATGGGAAACTTTGGTTCCATAGCAGATCAAGACCATCCGATACAGCCAGAAAAGTATTGGAACAGGCAAAGCAGGTCATTTGGAATGACCTCAGGGACTATTCATTTATTTATGTTTTGGCAACAATGCGACAGGAGACGATCAAGTACTGCAAAACATCAAACATGAACGTTAACGTTCCAAGTTTGACAGAGTTGCTGAATAAAACAGCATGGAAAGAAGATAATCTTTTGAAAAGAATATCCAAGGCTGATTTTGTCACTGGATTCTCTGAAGTAAACGGGGAAGTAGATTTACAGAGTTTGAGTTTATTTGACCGCAGAAAGTTTCTATTTGGATCTGACTTATTGTTAACATGGAAACCTCTAAACTAGAATCGCATTCAAAACAATATCCTACTAACAGTGGTAAACATCTGCTAACCACCTCAACGCCAGGGGACCGCGAACCGTGAGGAGGGGGATCTCTGATCCGTCACACACGAATTCAAAATACCTAGGTCCTGTGTTACTATGGAAACTTGCCACTAATTTCTTACGAGCACGCAACCTTGCAACTTGCTTGCTCATATGGTGGTGTTGGTAGTGTCAGTATTGGTATAGATGGAAATGAAGATTTTGGAAGAGAGTGTTAATAAGGCGGTCAAGATGTAGATCAATTCGAAAGAAAAAGAGTTGAATGTCAAGAATATCGAACTTTGTGAAGAGAGCAGTAAAGTCACAGAGTTGGAGGCCACAGTCAAGGTCAAACTTGACACCCTCGTTGTTTGGACATCGATTGAAGCTTTGAAGAACTTGTGAATTATGCTAATGAATCGTGACTGGACTGAAGTTTTTTTTAAATTTTGAAAAGGAAGAGATTCTCATAATTTTTCCTTTGAGCAGAACACACCTCACATTTATGAACACTCTTGTAGTACTCACTGTTCGTTCCAATCGCCCATTCACCATCATTGAAAAAACGACTCGGTAAGTGGTTCCATGCGAAAGAATAGTGTCACTCGTCTGATTGCTCTGCTGGATCAAGAGAAGGAACAGCACCACAGCAAGAATTACGTAGATGGAATCGACAGAACGGCAGCAAGAATTATGTTGATGGAATCGATTGACAAAATGATGATCAATCAATGTCAATACCTTGATGCCTCCTTTGTCATTTGCCCTTTCTTCCAATCGACTTACATGCTTCTCTAATTATGTTAACACTTGATTCCTCATTCATTCAAGTAAAAGATGCCCACCGTAATACAATCCAATGTGATGGCGAAGTTCTTGAAGACGTTCTTACGACACATGTACAGGATCTTACGAAGTTCACAGGATTTAGAGGAGCGAACAAGACAGGACTCTTCAGCAGCATTGCTACTGCAATTGGAGTTGAAATTGTTTCTCCAAGATTGGCTGGGTGCATTGCAGTGTACATTCATAATCAAAGAATGATTTGGGCAGCACAAGAATATTCTAATAACAGTGCTAAGTTTGATGAGAGGTGTCCTGAGCTGTATAAGATATTTTCCAATAAGATTAACAAGCGGAAAAGGATGACTGATGCCTGTGCCGCATTCGCTACAGGGAATGAGACTGAGAAACAGATCCTTCTCCTTGGTTCAGAACATGCTGGTACTAAACGTAAGATTGATGCCCGTGCCGCATTCACTGCAGGGAACGAGACTCAGGAACATAAGCTTCTCCTTGGCTGGGAACATGCCAGGAATGAACGTATGATTGATGCCCGTGCCGCATTCGCTACAGGGAACGAGACTGAAAAACAGATCCTTCTCCTTGATTCAGAACATGCTGGTACTAAACGTAAGATTGACGCCCGTGCCGCATTCACTGCAAGGAACGAGACTGAGGAACAGATCCTTCTCCTTGCTCCAGAACATGCTAGAAGTGAACTGTTGATGGTTGCCCGTGCCACATATAATGCAGGGAACGCGACTGAGGAAGAGATGGATCTCCTTGCTCCAGAACATGCTAGAAGTGAACTGTTGATGGTTGCCCGTGTCGCATACAATGCAGGGAACATGACTGAAGTGCAGATGACTCTCCTTGCTCCAGAACCTTCCTGCACCAATACTAAAAATCGATGTCTTGCAATCGAATGTGGCAGGAACTACCTTCTGGTCCAAGAGCACTGCAGAAACACACGAAGAGAGGGTAGACAGAGAGGTTCAATTCAGTTGCTTTTGGATATCAAAAGGATTCATCCAGAAGGAGAATAATATTGTGCCGTTGGAGACTTGTTTGATGATGAGCTTTTTCTTTCACGTGCCTGTGAGCGATATTGGGGAGCCAATTAAAACTTCTACAAAAGTTTCTTTTGATGCGAATTGCAGCGGTGTAGCTTGTGGTGTGGTCCGTCACGAGCATGAGAAACAATGAATCTAATCTGTCCCTTCGGATACGTGCTAATACTGATACTTCTGTAGCGTACATGTTCAAAGCCTTTTTGCTCCAGACTGCGCCTCCAGTTGTGAATTTCTTCAAGATTGCTGGGAATATTCTACGTTTCTGCTTGAAACATCAAGACTCCACGATTTAGTGGGTAGTGGGAGTAATTTGTGTACAATTGACAGTTGTATTGTGTACAGTACGAAGAAGAATCCTTTTCCTTTGAAAGTGCGCAAACCAGCTTCTTAATTTAAACCGTTAAACGACCGTGAAATATGAATGGACATCTTTTATCAAGATCAACAAGAACCTCGCAACTCTTGCAAGCGTTGCGCGTTGCAAGTTGCAAGCAAATAGCAAATAGAATCGGAAGGAAACAAAAGGCAGAAAGCACAAGAAACATCCGTATGAAAAGAAAATGGCTTCACACTTAGGAACGATTTTCGGAACTCTAGCGACACTCCTCGCAATTAGACAGGTTACAGCCAAGTTTGAGCCCTACGCACTGCATGGAGGTCTAGTATCTGCGATTGCGGGTAAGGACTATGTCATCATAGCATCTGATACAAGGTTGACTGATGGAGGATACAATATTTTGACACGGAATCATCTGCAGAGTCGTCTTTGGGCTGCGACGACTTCCTTTGGCTCAGATGTAGAGCTATTAGAAGAGGATGGAAGCGTTAGTATTCCTTGTAGTACTGCCAGCGAGAAGGGACAAGAAATAAAATCGGCTTCAACATTTTCAAGCTCCCCAACATTTATAGGTAGCTCTGGTTGCTCCTCAGATTGCGAAGCATTGAAGCGGCAGATACGATCGGAACTAGATGCCCATCAAAACTGGAATTATGGTAGAGATACCCTCACTCCTACCGGTATTGCCAACCTTCTCGGGCAAACTCTTTATTCAAGAAGATCTTTTCCTTTTTACTCTTTCTGTATCCTTGCAGGACTGGAAAAGAATGGTCATGCCCATGTTCATGTTTACGACGCGATAGGATCGCATGAGAGAGTTGCTGTGGCTTGTACAGGGAATGCCAAAGAAATGCTACAGCCAATTTTGGATCGAATGTTTGCAACGTCGATCGAAGATGAAGACAATTTGGAAGTAAACGACAATTCTTTCACTGCTGAGCTGCAAAGAGACGGGAGAGCAGTTCATGCTTCCCAGCAAAGAAATGGATTAAAGTTGGAGCCTCCTGTCGAGACGCACGTGATGTCCGGAGCAAAAGAAGCAATGGATATGCTTGTGAAAGGATATAGATCGGTCGCGGAAAGAGAGATTTCCGTTGGTGACAGCGTTGTGGTTTGTGTCATTAGACGGCATGAAGGGAGTGGGGATCCTAGCTTTGAAATGCAAGTGTGTAAATTTCCGCTAAAGAAACATTAGAAATATCATACAAGCCGATCACAAAATTGAACTGTCATCATTATCGATAGCTGGTAGTTATTTTTCTAACGGAAAGCTCCCCGGAAACGTTCCACCTTTTCTCGCATTTGAATCAAATCACTATTTATCTTGGCCGAAACATCTGACGATTTATCGTGTAGCGATAGAATGTTGTCGTTGATATTTGCGGTATTCTTCATTGCTGTCATTGGATCCACTCCAAATATCTCCAACATCGTTGCTTGATCATTTCGCTTCATGCCTTTAAGAGTCATTACTGTCTGCAAATCCATCGCAGATCCACCTTGCCATTGAACTTTAAACATATCAATGAGGAGTTCCGAGGGTGTTCCCACAAGTTTCAAAAGAATTTCAATACGTTGGAATTGTTTGGTCACCATCTTCGTATACATAGCAGGCGCAATTGAAGATCCTACTTGTTTGCTCGGCGAACGACTGGGTGAAGATGCATCTGCCTTCTCCAATACAGGCAACTTAAGGAGCAACGTTTTGAGATTGTATACGTCAAGTAGCAACTGTTGAGTGCCACTCTCACTAATTCGCTTCTGACGGGTGATGGTGTTGTAAAATGCATTTGTAAAAATCATCGCAAACTGGTCACAAAAGTTGCGAAAGTATGAGTTGGGAAGCACAGATTTCACCTTGACAACAAATGGATGGACTTCGTTGTGCATGGAACGAACATACACCGATTCCTCTCCAACAACATCAAGTACACTCCAATTGATGTTATACATGCCTTTGAATGCTTGATCAGTTCTATGGACCAAACCCGAGACTAGAACCTTGATTCCTTTTGCTGTGACATCATGGAATGCTTCCTCTTCACTGCTCATGTCAATTTTGGACTTGTATTTATCATCTATCTTGTCAACAATAAGATCTTGGAGGGCTTCAACAGTTTCAGAGCAGTATTCGCAGGTATCAATCACATAACATATGGTTACTTCATCTCCGGTTGGAATACGATAGATGTCTTTGATACCACTACCACTGCCTGCTGTCAGCCCAGCAATACTAAGCCCTCCAATGGCAGCCGCAGGGCCAGACAATGCTGATGGATATTTGGAGGCCAATACCTTTGCGTACTTTCTCAACGTTCGCTGGAATGCACGGTACAAAAGAAACAACGTCTTTCCCTTTGTAAGAGTAGTACAACGCGTTATGCTGTTCTTAATGTACAAGAACAAATTTGTGGAAGATGTGAATACAGGCAGCTCTCCTCTTGAGTCGACTGTTGCATCCAAGGAAGCCCCCCTCAGCTGCTCATCCATATTTTCTTCTTCCAAGGCAATATAGGGGCTCATGAACTTCTCAAAAGAATTTGATGCCACACCAATGAGCGGAGGCACAACAATCGGGGCATCATTATTTCTATTGAAATGTGTCATGTCTAGATCATCATTGCCATCTTGCTGTTGATTCATGGTCTGTTCGCGTTTCTTTCGATCATTCATCTGGCGCTCGTATTTGATTCGGATTCCTTCCGCACTTCCTGCCGCAACAGCCTTTCCACTCAGATCAAATTCCAACGGTTCTCCATCTTCTCCTAAGACAGATTTTTTCTCCTTCTTTCCAGCAGATCCATCATCAAAACAAGTGCCATACTCTCTTTGAAGCCATGCTGTCATTTCCTTCTCAAAGAGCATGGTCTTTTGCAGCGCCTTCAGCAAGACAGATACATTATCACAATCACGATCGTGCAATGCTTTATTCGATCCTTCCTTGCTAGAAAATAGAAGTAAAATATGCGCTGCGCATTCAGACAAGAATGCATGTGTCATGTGATACTCCATATTCCAATACTTTGGAAAGACACTTGGAAACGCTTCATCAAGTTCCCTCAACATGCGTCTATACCAAGCGTATCGTCTTTCAATTTGATCCAAACTCGCAGGATTAGGATTTGACAACGCAGAATTTTCTTTCTCGTCCTTATTTTCGTTTGAAAGCATGATTTTGAAACTGGGCTTTTGTGGTGTGACAGAATTGGCTCCTCCAGAGGAAGTGTTTTTTTTGGGATGAAAGAGCTGGGCGTATGGTTCCAAGTGATCAGCACAAAACACTTTCATAAATTCTTTTCGCTTGGAAGGTCCAAGAGCGTCAAGAACGTGACATGCATCATTCAAGGAGGCAGGGGGAAGCGGAATCATACCCCTTGTTGAGATTTCATCATCATTATCAGCTCCCTTTGATTGTTCCATCTCTACGGACGCCTTCTTATTCTTGCCCGATTTCTTCTTTCTTTTGTCATCGTCCAGTTTCTTTTTCTCCAAGGCCTTCGCACCGCCAAACCCAGCCACCCGAAACGCAAATACAACTCCTTGATTGAGATCAAGCCTCATTTGCTCTACATCTTGCTTCAACAACCGCATTTTATCTACGCTTCCCATGTATCCCTCAAAATGCCCCAAAAGAAGCTGAACAGCATCTACTAGGTTTGCTGCATTTTTATAATCTGGCGGATCACATGATCTAATTGAATATCTCAACTGTTTCACTGCGTGAAGTAACATATGCAACCGTTTCAAAGCCGTGATAGTTTTGCTAAGGTGCTTCTTTGCATAATCCAACTTTTTCATCTCCATGGTAATTTCCTGCACGGCTTGTTCACTTTGTCTAGCTTTGTGTTGTACCGTAGTGACGCGTTCATGAAGTTGCTTCACGGCATGTTTCGCTCTAGTCACGTCGGAAAGTGTGAGGTCTGCTAGGTCTGATTGTTTCTGTATAGTGGACGATATTGATTCATCCAGAGTCGTGAGTCGTTTATCTAGAGTTGATCTTAGACTTGGCAAAGCTGTGATGAGAGATGCTTCAGTTTTGTAGTGATGGTTGAGAAAGTCGACCGGGTCAAAATTCGAGGATGAGGCGGATGACGATGCATTGCCGTGGCTAGAGGAGGAGTTGGCATTTGATTTATCATTTCCATGGGCATCTCTTTTACGAAAGGAATCGATGGTGTCAATCAAGGCTTCTGGATCTTGAGATATTGGAGGTTTTGTCGGTTGCTTTGCCTTTGTTTTTTTTGATTCCGTCGTCATTGTTGCATTCACTACTGTCGACTGTCGATAATGCTCATTATGTGCAATGTGCAATGTGCAATGTGCAGCAGTACGGTACAGTATTAATATTAATAACGGATTGAGAAAAGAGCGATAATTTGGGATTTCAGATTTCCATTTCCAGTTTTGGAAAGTTTCTCCGAAAATACCTCAAAAAGTCTCCTCGTCGTTGTTCGTTGTTAGTTGCTCGCAACAAGCAAGCAAGCAACAAGCTAGCAAGTTCAAAGTCGTTAGCTAAGCTTCTTGTTGTTCTTATTTCGCAAAGAACAAAGAACTCACTCAAAGTATAGTGACACACTACATCAAGTACTCCACTGGTCAACCAGTAGAATCAATTCATACGGGCCATCATGCAACATAATAGCAGCAATAACTACACCCCAATGAATTTGGGCATCAATAACGATGAGGAGAGTGTTTCCTTCATTCCCACTGGAGTCTTGGCTTCATCCGCTAGTAGTAACAGCAACAATAATCATCTCATGTATTCTATCGATGGGACTGACGATACCACTACAGCTTTCACTTCCAATGAAAATTTGAGCACTACACGTAGCATAAATTTTCAAACACAAAATCAACAAGGACAGCTAGGAAACGAAGTTATCGCAGTAGCTGTGGCGGTACCAAATACAATCCGACCTCCACAACTCCAAACTAACGTACACCCCTCTGTTGCATTCGCTAAGAAGCTTGCCATTCTTCTCTGTGGACTATTCCTGACTATCTTAAGTTTTTTTGACGCATGGCTTTTCTTCGAATTGAAATATTGGCATAAAGTTTCATTTACTCTCGCAGCTGTGTTTTGGGGGATTTCTACCATCTGTTTACTAGTCGGTAGCTTTGTCGGGGCTTATCAAGGGAAATGGCGGTATTTGGCTCCTGGAATTGTTATGAGCCACATTGCTTCTTTTATAATTGGTTTGATTCTGTAAGAGAATACGAGTGATGAAAAATGCATATGTATGAACGTTTGCGGACCGAAAGTGGATTGATCCACACAACAATGGCAGATAGCAGAATAGGACATGACAAGGGCTCACCGCTAGCGCGACGAACGCGAAGATTTTCTTTCCTAATAAAGATAAAGTCTTTACTTTACAATATCATACCAACAATTTGGCTCCCAAAGCGATGCATGTAATTATTTGCTTTATATCTTTCCAGATCTTCTCTCATTGGAAGAACACAAGTTCAAAGTAGTGTTACTTGAACTGAAACCTTTGCTTACGAGAAACTAGATATATATGTATTGATTCCATGCTTGTGAATTTAAAATTCAATCTTAACTATTCATGTTGCGGCTACAAGAAGGGCAAAATTGAATATGCATCTATCTACAGGTAATATTCAATCCGAAAACTTTCGAATTTCCGTTTTCGGGTTTTTAATTTCCGGAATTTGGGCGGCATACTTTCAAACAACTTCAAACTTGTAACGGTCAGCTTTAGTCGGTGGGGACTATGTAATAAAAACATAGGTTAAGCACCTAATAAAAGCCTCAATCCGTGGTTTTTCTTGAAAGCAAGCTTGAAGCTTGATTGAACCATGCGAGCATGAACCATACAAGTAAGCCATAAGCCATAAGCCATAAGTTATAAGTTTAAAGTTTCTTTGAATAGATGTCACCTCTGCCCCTCCTTTCCCAGCATGATGCAAATATCTGTATCGTTTTAGTTTCAATTATTCTTCCACTGATAGTAGGCTATGGAAGGTTCAGATCTGGAACTACACGTACCGAATCTCGCAAGATTTCGAGACCGAATCCGAATGAGAAAGGAAATCTCTTCATTATTGATGGCTGTAATGGACCACTCAAGCTAACCAAGACACCACTCAATGCCACATCTGATGATGTATCATTGCCGTCGACAGAGATATCATTTCTTCATGTGAAAAACGGAGAGAATAGAGGCGAAAGGATTGACCTTCTACCAAAGATTGATATACTACTCCGTACAATGGGTTGTCTCAACCGTGCAGTTATTTTTTTCGATGGAAAAGGAATGAAAAAAATCAATGATAGGCAATGGAATATAAACCTATGGATCCAAGTGCAAGTTACGAAAACTAAGGATGAAGTAGATGATGTAATTGTGGACTTGATTACCGAACGTACTCGTCAAAGAGAAGACGAGTCCACGATTATTGCGAAAAATAATTTCTCCACGACATTCAATTGTCATTCACAAACCTTTGATTCTTTGGAGGAAGCAATTACTGATGTATCTAAAGATAGTACGATTATTCCACAAACTGAATGCAAAGACATGGCAGTTTATACATTGACGAGAAACGAGCAAGGTGGAGGAAGGAAACGAAATCATTTGAAACCCCTATGTCTTCTTCGCCCCAACTCGCCATTTTGCGTCTTCGCTCCATCATCTGTAGGGAAATCTACTCCTTGGTTCCAAAAGAGTGAGATGTCTACCTTGAAACAAATGTCAAATTTTAAAATCCATCAATTGCTTGGAAGGATAGAAAAGAGAATCTTGGCAGCAAACTCGAAAAATGAAACAGTAGTCGTGACAGATGATATACTCCTTCGACAAAGATTAGTTGATGTAGGCGCTTTTGTCATGACTTTTGAACAGTTGTGGAATCTCTTGACTGGCTTCTAATGAGTGGATAGATATAAAATACAAACGCGATTGTTTTAGACTCTAGTTACCCCTTGAACGACTGAAGAAAGTGATATGTTCAGCACTTCCATCTGTTTCCACAATTAATACAAAATACAAAAACTGTCATAGGCTCATCAGCACTCCTTGTCTGCTTTTGTGTACTAGTTGTCTTGATACTTTTACACCTTCCACAAGTAAACAAGCTCGCCTTGAGCAAATCACCTGTGATGCCACACATTTCATTAATCTTATTTTCATTTGCTGCATCCCAGTCCAACCGCCTTGAATCCTTTAATTTCCCCATCGTTTCATTCCTTTCTTTACTCGCTTCTGCTGTTGCCAACTGCTCAGGTGCGAGGGTGACCAACGTTTCCGGCTGTGTCGATCCTAGAATTACATTCTCACGAAGATCCGAGTTCTTTTTTAGGTTGAAAATGAGCGAACGAATTTTTTCGAGATAGTTTTGCTTTATTCCTTTCGAATATTCGTGACAAGCAGCTTCAACCTCGGTGGCACGGCTGATGTTGAGGGATTTGATTGCATCAATGTTAATATCACTCTTTGTTAGCGACTCAGTAGATAGCTCAAACGTCTGATGCAATTTATTGGCAGTATTTTTGCGCAAAGGTGGCAACTGATTCCATTCAGCAGAACCGTTAGCCGAGGAGGAAGATGAGGCGACTGCAGGTGCAGGTCTAGCGGCAGGCTTCTTTGCAGCAACAGGCTTTGCTTTTGCTTTCGTAGCACCAGCGGCAGGAGTTGATTTTCCTGCGCCGCCCTGTTTGGCCAGTTGCTTCCACTTTTTAACAAGAACCTTTGCCTTCGCAGCAACATCGGCATCACCGTGAGATTTAAACTTGCTGACGACAGTGCCAACAAGTGTTTCTGCGAGAACCGCGAGGGACATATCTTGAACAGCATCTAGCTGGTCTATGATGTCGATGCATCGCTCAGAGTCGTCTTTGTTCAATTCTTTTGAAAGAGACTCTTTGAGTTCGTTTACTGCCCTTATAGTTGTCGAAGTCATGCTGCAAATGACTTAAAGGTTCAAGTGAATAATGATAAAAGGAATGGAGCGCGTAGGTAAGGGTGTAGTGTCATGCGTAATGGTAGTAACACCAGCCGGTAATCTAGATGATCAAGCGAGGTATGATAGAATATTGTGGATTGTGGATCGTGGATCGATGCCTGCCAACAAAAGGCCTATCATTCGCAACCAATCAAATTTTGGATTTGCACAAAGAAACAAAAACATCCTACTTGTACGAGAGTGAGTCACAAAGGTATACAGTTACTATCGACTTGCTTATAGACCTCCATTGACTGTCTAATTGCAATTCATTGATATAGATATAAAATCCTAGAGTATCATGTCTTCGAAAAGTGCTCTTTCCGGGGCCACCATGGGTATGAGATTCATGCAGCGGAAAACTCCAACCAAAGCGTCACAAGACGAAACAAATCAAAATACTCAAAGCCCAGCCGTCACAGCACCGCAACATAGCTATTCTGCAAATGACAATGAATTAGATGAATTCATTCCTGTCATGGCTTCTTCAACTGATATGCATGGTGTATCGGCTGAAATAATTGGGAGAAGGTCATTCAATAATTTTCATAAATCAGTCGAAGAGACATGGACCTCAGCGGTCCAGTCGAAATCGCAGAGTAAATTCGATGACAAGGTCGAAAAACAGCAAATTAATGATGAGGAGCTTCTGGAACGGTACGAGAAATATGTGAAGGGGCAGGGAGATATGTTAAATAAGAAGGAAAAAAGTATAGGCAATCTGAGCAAGAAAAAGAGAAAACGCAATTTAAAATGAAAGGCAGGTTCGCACCGCGTGCGTCTTTTGGGAAGCCGGTAAAGGCTACACTTTCTTAATGTGCATGGTCCAATTTAAACTTGGATTTCTATGTTTTTGCAAGTCTTTCATATGTTTCCAAGTTCTTTTTAACCACGGGAAGAGGACTTACTTACCTCATCGAACTGATGTCAAATCATGCAGTGTCTTCATTTAAATTTGGTTAGCTTCGTCATCATTAGGTTGACCTTTTTCATCCCTGCTAAATTAATATTTTAGTCAAGCTAGTGTTGATTCATTATACTCTTTGCATTTTCTGTGTATACACTGATTGAATACTTTCAATTTTGATTGTTGTCCGCGTGGGAGTACCTCGGCGGAAAGAATGGACGAAAAAACTTTTGTGCGTATTGGAAGTAGTAATGTTGAAATATGGCGCTTAGGTTTATGGTGTGTACGAATGCGCATTATCGACTTACCACGCCATAACCCCCAGGAGTTATGGCTTGGTCTTACGGAATTATTTAGTATCTTTTCAACAGTACAGTAAAACATCTTTATGGAAACTGGAATGCATCATATTTCAAATATGGTTCAAAGTACCTTCACGGCACAGTATACGAATGTTGAATGTGAAAGAATTCTCGACTTTGTTGAATTCTACTTTTTCTTTGGTACAATCAAGTTTGTCGGATACTCCAACATTTTTGACTTGATTTTGTACCTTTGTAATGCAGCGTCCGTCGCGATATAAAGGTATCCATCATTTCCAATAGTGAGCGCATTGGCTACTAAATTCAGCTTTGTACCGTTTTCATTGTTTCCCTCAATCTGGACAGTCGCCAACAATTCTCCATGGCTATCAATAATTGCAACTCCGCCAGGGTAAGACGCAAATATATTCCCCTGGTCATCAATAGTCATTGCAATTTGAACATCTTTGTCTCTACATGATTTATTCTTAGGAAAGAATTTGCTCATATCAAAGAATAGTTGCGTGTCATCAATTTTCTTTCTTCCGCTGTCTTCGTCCGTATCTTCCATAACCTTGTAGATACCATTGTGACATCCTTGTCCAGTCATTACACTACTGCCAGAAATGAATAGCGACGTGACATCCTTTCCTACTACTACACTTGAGATGGTTTCCATTCCAATGTATGCCACTTCCACCGACACTTCTGGATGATGCTCGATCATTTGTTCCATAGTCCATTTGTGAGCAGCACGGCTTTGATGGAACGCGATTGAAGGTGAATTCAGAACTTCTTTGACCCTGAATAAACCAGTTCTAGTGATCAAGCTGGTTTCAGTACCGTTCCCAATCTGCTCTTGACACTGCACCGTGTCGGTGAAGAGCAAATCGCCAAAAGGGGTGTAAACGACTTTACCAGGACTGCTCAACCTCATGGACTCTTTTCCATCACACAACGATGGTATATTCAGTACCAATGGAGTACGAGCGCCATCTTTTTCCAGACGAACAATGCGCTTCTCACCTCCTTCCACAATAATGAGGCTTCCAATGTCAAATCGATCCTCATCCTTGAGAGCCTGTACAGCCAGGCCTTTACTACCAGATCTCGCCTGCTCCCCACACGATGTCCAGAAGTTTGAACGACAACCACTCTGATCTAGATAAAGTGATTTGCCAATAGGAACCAAACCTCCGCCAGTTTCGTATCTCCAAACTTTCCCAGTAGAAGAAGAATCCGACAGGAGTAGATATCCTCTTCCCAGTTCAGCATCTTCTACCCACGCCATGTCATAAAATGCGGAATCAGAGACATCTTCGATAACCATCTCAACATTTTTCTTCTCGTCTAGTATTTTGTTGATCTCCTCTGGTGTTCCGTGCTGGAGGTTGATGGTTGTATTTAGCGGAGCGTAGGAAGGAAGGAGGTTAAGATAGGATAGAATAGGAGTATTTGTTGGTGAAAGTAATATGTAGTACAACAGAGCCGGTGCAAATATGGCGAGCCACGCTTGTTTTGGAGGAATCGAAGGAGAAGCCATATTTGCAATGCGTCGTTCTGATTGTTTCCAATGATGCTGGATGCAATACAATTGCGACGATAGAATTAGTTTTTTGGTTGTGGTTGTTTGATTTTTGGGTTGGTTGGTTGTTTGGTTGTTTTGCGTTTTCCGTTTGTGTTGTGCGTTTTGCGTTTTGCGTGGTGTTGCAAGGAAGGCTCACTTAGAGCCCAGTAAGTACACTACGGTACTCAATCGCACTCACGTATCATATCTGTCTTTGTCTTAGGTTATGATTACATATAGCCGTTAGAAAACATAATTTAGAAATTGAGCGACATCGTGTTAAGCCCAGTGTTTCTAATATGTGGCTAAATTGGTTCTATAAATCTAATTTAGCCACATATTATGCTCTGTCTATGTCTTTTTAAAAATAAGTGAAAAACGCCCATGCGTTGAGAAAAGACTCACAACATTTTTGAGGACTCCAGGTAGATTCCTCACCGCACATAATTCATACTACTATCAAAATGAAATTACGTATACTCAATATTACCCTTCTTTTTGCAAGCATAGCGTCGTCTTCAGCTACAGCTAATCGAAACCTTGCAGTATGTGAAGATATGAGAGGCAAATTCTTCATTCCTCAGCTCGAAGAGAATAAGAACTGTCAATTCGTGAGAAATCATGATATAGAACTTTGCACCTCAAGCAACACAGTACTTGCTAACTGTCCCTTTACTTGTGGCGCATGCGATTCAGACCACGACCACCACCACGTTGATGAGCACTTGCAAATGAGCTGCGAAGAAGACGACGAGCTATACCTTGAGCATATTGTAGAGATCGAAGAATACTGCGAAGGCGTCCTTGAAGGAACCGATACTGAATGTCCGTATTTGTGCCTTCAGCCTATGTCTGTTCTCCATCTATACTATAGTGTAACATGTCCAAATGATGTTGATGTTGATGCAACATATACAGCTGTTGAAGCTTCTAACAAATGCCATGCTGATGACCATGGTCATGAAGAACCAGCCGCAGATGAGGAGGAACATGCTGACGATCAAGATGAAGTTTGTGAAGATATGAGAGGCAAATTCTTCATTCCTCAGCTCGAAGAGAATAAGAACTGTCAATTCGTGAGAAATCGTGATATAGAACTTTGCACCTCAAGCAACACAGTACTTGCTAACTGTCCCTTTACTTGTGGCGCATGCGA
>Ga0209712_10000484_pt1 | contig 35445 bp, 34 predicted proteins | sample ArcOceMetagenome_FD_187443 | JGI IMG/M metagenome (GOLD analysis project Ga0209712, IMG submission 187443) | Marine eukaryotic phytoplankton communities from Arctic Ocean - Arctic Ocean - Greenland ARC118M Metagenome (SPAdes) (version 2) | ecosystem: Environmental > Aquatic > Marine > Oceanic...
AAACATCCAAGTTCAATTTCCATCGTTTGTTCTTGAAATCAAGCGATTGCAGCAAAAAATCAGCGACGCCATCCTGTAACCCTACAAGCTGTGCAAGCGCCTCTGCGCGGTTTTTCACTACACTCATGTCCACCCCCCGCATCGCCTCAAGCGGCCCCATTTGGGTGTGCGAATAAGCAACTGGCGCAATATCCGCCACGACCAAGCGGTTGACTTTATTCGGGTATTTCAATGCAAGGACCATAGCGGCCTTGCCGCCCATCGAATGGCCCAGCACGTCCATCGGTTGGTCGATAACCTCGGCCAAGTCCGCGGCCAATTCGCCATAAGAATGCGCATCAAACCAAGGGCTTGCCCCATGATTGCGCATGTCGACAACCACCACATGGCGGGTCGCAGATAGCCGCTTGGCAATCACATTCCAATTGCGTGCAGATCCAAATAATCCATGGGCAATCAGCAGGGGGGTGGCGTCGGGGCCATCATAATGAACCGTGTTTAACATACATCTAATCTAACGCGCGGCAGATCAGAAACACCAGAGGGATTGAGCCAATCAGCGCGCCATGCCAAACCTAATTTATTTCTGCCAATACGCTACAAACCCAAGTGGACGAAGTCCGCAACTTGATGGAAACGCAACTATGGGTACGGGGTAAAACGCTTGGGCAGCAGGTGCGTAGGGCGGGACGGTTACTACCACGGGCGGAGCAGCGCGAGGCGATGTATTTGGCGCAGGCCGCAACCGTACTGGCTCATCCAAAACTCAGCCGCATGGTCGATGCAAGCAAAGCCGCCAAAGCACATGCCTGATTGACCCAATTCCTGCGATCCGTTGACCCCAAGGATCGCGCACGAGGCAAATCTCTTGGATGGCTTGGGTTGCTCGCGTTTGGGTTTATTGTTGTCTTTGTATTGGTCGTTATCGTGTTGGTGCAACGCGGGATCGTCTGACCACGCAAAAGGCCGCCACAACATGTGTGACGGCCCAAATTTGAGTAGGATGCATTTTAACGCATCATGCTTACAGGTTCGGATACAGCGGGAACTTGTTGCACATCACTTCGATCTCAGCGCGCACTTTGGCCTCGACGGCCTCGTTACCATCTGCGCCGTTTGCGGCGATACCGTCGACAACCTCGACAATCCAATCGGCAATCTGACGGAATTCGGCTTCACCAAACCCACGGGTAGTACCAGCGGGCGTGCCCAAACGGATACCTGATGTGACCGTTGGCTTTTCAGGATCAAACGGGATGCCGTTTTTGTTTGTGGTGATATGCGCACGGCCAAGGGCGGCGTCAGTGATGTTGCCAGTCACACCTTTAGGGCGCAGATCAACCAGCATCAGATGCGTGTCAGTGCCGCCTGTGACGATGTCCAAACCACCCTTGATCAGCTGATCGGCAAGCGCTTGGGCGTTTTTGACAACCTGTTCTTGATAAGCTTTGAACTCAGGGCGCAGCGCCTCGCCGAATGCCACAGCCTTACCCGCGATGACATGCATCAGCGGACCACCTTGGATGCCGGGGAAGATGGCAGAGTTACATTTCTTGGCAATCGCTTCGTCGTTGGTGACGATGAGACCACCGCGTGGACCGCGCAGGGTTTTATGCGTGGTTGAGGTGGCGACATGTGCGTGTGGGAACGGCGATGGATAGATACCAGCAGCGACCAAACCAGCAAAATGAGCCATATCAACGAACAGATAAGCGCCAACGCTATCGGCTATGTCGCGCATACGGGCGAAATCGATGATGCGCGGAATGGCGGACCCGCCAGCGATGATCATTTTAGGTTGATGTTCGGTCGCAAGGCGCTGAACCTCGTCGTAGTCCAGCAAGTTGTCTTCGCGCTTTACGCCGTATTGAATGGCGTTGAACCATTTACCCGATTGGTTTGGCTTTGCGCCGTGGGTCAGGTGACCGCCCGCGTCCAAAGACATGCCAAGGATTGTATCGCCCGGCTGCAAAAGCGCCTGAAACACACCTTGGTTCGCCTGCGAACCAGAGTTTGGCTGCACGTTGGCAAAATCACAGCCAAACAGCTGCTTGGCACGATCTATGGCCAAATTCTCGGCCACATCAACGTGTTGACAACCGCCATAATACCGGCGACCCGGATAGCCTTCGGCGTATTTGTTCGTCATGACGCCGCCTTGGGCCTCCATGACGGCAGCGGATACGATGTTCTCGGACGCGATCAATTCGATCTCGCCGCGTTGGCGGCCAAGCTCGGCCTGCATTGCGGCATGCAGATCAGGGTCGCGGGTCGCGAGTGTTTCGGTGAAAAAGCCAGAATCGCGGACAGTATTGGTCATTTCAGTGGTCCCTTAGGGCAAAGACAGGTTGCGTTGCAGTTTGATAGCGCAACACAGCAGTCGTCAAAAGCGCCAAAGCGACCCCGTGTCTGTCTGTCGCGGCACTTACCGTTTCCGATGGATGGCTTGTGTTTCGCCCCTGATCTTGGGACAAGTTGGGAACCACATGACAAGGACTACGCCATGCCTCGCCCTAAAATCGCCTTTGTGGCCAGTCCGGCACCGCTTGCGCAGCGCGCGCTTGCCGATTTGTCGACAGCCCATGGCAATGTCGCATTGGACACCGCCGATGTGATCGTGGCCTTGGGGGGCGATGGATTTATGCTGCAAACCTTACACGCGACCCAGCATTTGGCGGTGCCTGTCTACGGGATGAACCGTGGCACTGTTGGGTTTTTGATGAACGAATTTGACGCGACCGATCTGCCCGCCCGACTAGATGTGGCGGTCGAAGAAGTGATCAACCCGCTATCGATGACAGCGCTTTGCGTAGACGGGTCCATGCACGAAGCGCTTGCGATCAACGAGGTCAGCCTGCTGCGTGCGGGTCCGCAAGCCGCCAAGCTGCGCATCACCGTGGATGGCAAGTTGCGCATGAACGAATTGGTCTGTGACGGTGCGTTGGTGGCGACACCTGCGGGATCGACCGCCTATAACTACTCCGCGCATGGTCCGATTCTACCGATTGGGTCTGATGTACTTGCCCTGACAGCCATGTCCGCGTTCCGGCCCCGCCGTTGGCGCGGCGCGTTGCTGCCCAAACTGGCCATGGTTCGGTTTGACGTGATCGAACCCGACAAGCGCCCCGTGATGGCCGATGCAGACGGTAAATCAGTGCGAGATGTGGCGAGCGTAGAAATCCGGTCCGATCCAAGCGTGCACCACCGGATATTGTTTGATCCGGGGCATGGGTTGGAAGAACGGCTAATCCGCGAGCAATTCGCATAATCTAATAAATATTGCCTGTGTCGTCGAACGCAACTGTATACTGTGACCTGAAAAGGATCTCTGTAGTTAGCGAACGATACCGTCAATGTTAATAACGGCCCCAATCAAGACCAAACCAACAAATACCACGACGGTGCGATGCCAAAATTTCGCCGATGGGCCGCTGCCTTCGCTCGCGAACTTTCCCACCGAATTGTAGCCACCTTCTGCCATCGTCTCAATACGGCCCTTGCCGCCCGCTTTGAGTGCACGCGAAATGATGGCGAATTGCGCGATCAATGCCGCAATTGCGGCAATCGCTGCCCCGAGTATAGCGCCGCTAGGACCGGCTAGCCAAGCAAATACAACCTCAAGAGGGCTGCTGTACTAAGGTTTTGGAAAAGTAATTTGGTTAGCCGCATTTGGAGCGGCACAAACTTGTCTCGACCCATTATAGCAATTAGTGCTGGAGATTGTATAAAGAAAAACCACGCGTTTGCGCCCACTAAAAATCCAGCAACTACTAAATCAGCGACGACAACAAAATGCATTTTCTAATCTGACTCTTTTTTAACGACCCATTGCCGCGTCAGGATACAGCACAAAATTTGAACACGACAAACTGCTGCAGAAAAAGCTGAATGCCGCGTCCTGCGCAAATGTCATAGAAGGGCCCAGAGCGAGCCACTGTTGTCATTCTTTCGCATAGCCCATCGGCACCAACGCCGCTTTAATTTCATCCAAAATCACTGGATCATCAATCGTTGCAGGCATTTTGTAGGGCTTGCTGTCGGCTATATTGACCATTGTGCCGCGCAGGATTTTACCTGACCGCGTTTTGGGCAAGCGGTTCACGACTGTGACCAGTTTGAACGCGGCCACTGGGCCGATCTTTTCACGCACCAGCTTGATGCATTCAGCCTCAATATCGGCGTCGGACTTTTGTGTGCCGTTGTTTGTACAAACCAACCCAAGCGGCAGTTGTCCTTTCAGCGTATCACCAACCCCGATCACCGCGCATTCGGCGACATCTGGATGGCCTGCAAGGACCTCTTCCATAGCGCCAGTCGACAATCGATGCCCCGCCACGTTGATCACGTCATCGGTGCGCGCCATGATATACAGGTATCCGTCGTCGTCGATCATGCCCGCATCGCCGGTCTCGTAATATCCGGGGAAGGTGTTGAGATAGGATTTCTTGAACCGCTCTTCAGCATTCCAAAGCGTCGGCAATGTACCCGGTGGCAGGGGCAGTTTGATCGCAATCGCCCCCAATTCACCCGCAGGCATTTGGTGGCCGCCGTCATCTAGGATTTGTACGTCATAACCGGGCATCGCCACGGTCGGGCTGCCAATTTTAACCGGAAGCGCCTCAATCCCCGCAGGGTTGCCCGCAATCGTGTACCCAGTTTCGGTTTGCCACCAATGGTCATAAACAGGCACGCCCATAATCTTTTGTGCCCACTCAATCGTGTCAGGATCAGCGCGTTCACCCGCAAGGTACAGCGCACGCAAACAAGAGATATCGTAGTTTTTGATCAGCTTGCCCTTTGGGTCTTCACGCTTAATCGCGCGAAAAGCGGTGGGTGCGGTAAAGAATGACCGGACGTTGTGTTCTTCAATCACGCGCCAGAATGTGCCTGCGTCTGGGGTGCCAACTGGCTTGCCTTCAAACACCACGGTAGTGTTGCCGGTGATCAGCGGGCCGTAACAGATATACGAATGCCCAACGACCCAGCCAACATCAGACGCCGCCCAAAACACGTCACCGGGGTCGACGTTATAGATTGATTTCATCGTCCATTGCAGGGCCACAAGATGGCCAGCGGTCGGGCGGACAACGCCCTTGGGCGCGCCGGTCGTGCCGGACGTATAAAGGATATAGGCGGGATGATCGCCGGACACTGGAACGCAATCGGCTGGGGTGACACCGTCTTGCACATCGTGCCAATCATGGTCACGGCCTGCGATTAGGTCACAGGGACCTTCGTTGCGTTGCAGAATAACCGTGAAATGAGGCTTGTGCGTTGCCAGATCAATCGCGCCATCAAGCAGGGGTTTATAGGCGACAACGCGCCCCGGTTCTACACCACAAGACGCGGCAATAATCGCCTTGGGCGTCGCATCGTCGATCCGTACGGCAAGTTCATTGGCAGCAAACCCGCCAAACACCACTGAATGCACCGCACCGATACGCGCACATGCGAGCATGGCCACAAGTGCCTCGGGGACCATCGGCATATAGATGATGACGCGGTCGCCGGACACGATGCCTTGATCGCGCAACGCACCCGCGAGCGACGCGGTCTGTGTTTGCAATTCAGCAAACGACGTCGTGCCCTTTTTGCCGGTGATCGGGCTGTCATAGATTATAGCGGTCTGGTCAGCGCGCCCGTTTTCAACGTGGCGGTCAACGGCATTGTAACAGGCGTTGACCTGCGCGTCGGTGAACCATTCGTATAAGGGGGCGTTGTCGGCGTTTAACGCACGGCTTGGTGGCTTTACCCAGTCAATGGCGTTTGCTTGGTCCATCCAGAATGCCTCTGGATCGTCCTGCCAGCTTTTGTAAACCTCTGAATAACCCATCGCGCGTCCTCCCTTAAATGTCTGACATATGTGTACGCAGGAGATTTGTGCGCCGCAAGCAAGGTTGCGGCGCTAACAGGAAACTGGGGTTAATTAATTTACACAGGCAGCATTAGCCGTAGTGATCAACAGGTGTGCCTGCAATCGCAGACATATTCAAAAGACCGCGTGCAGTGATCGACGGCGTGACGATATGTGCGCGGTTGCCCATGCCCATCAGGATGGGGCCAACCTCAAGGCCGCCCCCCCTCATTTTCAGGATATTGCGCACGCCTGATGCCGCATCAGTATTCGCGAACACGACGCAGTTTGCAGCACCTGGCAGGTGGGCATTGGGGAAAATCCGGTTGCGTAATTCCACGTCGAGCGCGGCATCAAGCTGCATCTCGCCCTCGTAATCAAAGTCACGCGGTACGCTGTCAAGAATTTCCATAGCACCACGCATCCGGCGGCCCGTGTCGCAATCAAGGTTGCCAAACTGGCTGTGCGAACACAGCGCAATTTTTGGGGTGACGCCAAATCTGCGGACGTGGCGGGCTGCACTGATCACTGTTTCCGCGATCTGTTCTGGGGTTGGCTGCGGGTGAACCTGAGTATCAGCCACAAACAATGGACCGTCTTCCAAGATCATCAACGACATCGCAGCCACAGGGTGGAGGTCCTCAGTCCCAAGGATCTGACGCACGTAATTCAGATGCCAAAGGAACTGACCAAATGTGCCGCAGATCAGACTGTCCGCCTCGCCGCGCTGCACCATAACTGCGCCAATTGCAGTGGTGTTTGTGCGCATGATTGCCTTGGCCAGATCAGGGGTCACACCTTTGCGGGCCATGATGTCGTGGTAGGTATTCCAATAATCATAATACCGCGGGTCATTTTCGGGGTTCACGATTTCAAAATCAACCTGAGGCCGGATCTTCAGGCCCGCACGCTCGCAGCGTCGTTCAATCACCTCTGGGCGGCCAATCAGGATCGGCTTGTCGGTGGTTTCTTCTATGATCGCTTGGGCGGCGCGCAACACACGGTCATCTTCGCCCTCGGCAAAGACGATATTGCGTTCTGCGGTGCGGGCGGCCTCAAAAACAGGACGCATGATCATCGATGATTTGAAAACAGAGGCGTCAAGGTTCGCCTTATATGTCTCCATATCTGCGATGGGGCGGGTGGCGACGCCAGTTGCAATCGCGGCTGCCGCCACCGCGCCTGCGACAACGCCCATCAAGCGCGGATCAAACGGTTTGGGGATCAGGTAATCTACGCCAAACGTCAGCTTTTCACCGTGATATACGGCGGCGGTTTCGGCGCTGGTGGTCATGCGCGCAAGTTTGGCGATGCCTTCAACACAAGCGATTTTCATCTCGTCGTTGATGTCTGTGGCGCCCACATCCAATGCACCTCTGAAAATGAACGGGAAGCAAAGCACGTTGTTCACTTGGTTGGGAAAGTCCGACCGCCCCGTCGCGATAATCGCTTTTGGGTTCACCGCACGGGCGGCTGCGGGGTCAATTTCGGGGTTCGGGTTGGCAAGCGCAAAGATGATCGGCGTGTCTGCCATTTTGGCGACCATTTCGGGCTTCAGAATACCGGGGCCAGAAAGGCCAAGAAACAGATCAGCGCCGTCAATCACATCACCAAGCGTTGCAGCGGTGGTGCCTTGGGCATAGTCGGCTTTTTGCGGGGTCATATCCTTGGTTCGGCCATTGTAAACAAGGCCTTCAATATCACATAACCACACGTTTTCACGCTTAACGCCGAGCTTAAGCAACATATTCAGACAAGCAATGCCTGCCGCACCGCCGCCTGTGCTGACGACTTTGATGTCCACGAAATTCTTTTCCGCAAGCCGCAGGGCGTTGGTCGCCGCCGCACTGACCACAATCGCGGTGCCGTGCTGATCGTCATGGAACACTGGGATGTTCATGCGTTCGCGGCACAATTTTTCAACGATGAAACACTCAGGGGCTTTGATGTCTTCAAGGTTGATCGCGCCAAACGTAGGCTCCAACGCACAAACAATGTCGGCCAACTTTTCAGGGTCGGCCTCGCTTAGCTCAATGTCAAAACAGTCGATGTTGGCGAATTTCTTGAACAGGACAGCTTTGCCTTCCATCACGGGTTTGGACGCAAGGCCGCCGATATTGCCAGTCCAAGCACCGCCGTGCCGTTGGTGACAACCGCCACAAGATTGCCGCGCGCTGTGTAATCGCGGGCGGTATCAGGGTTTTTGGCAATCTCAATACAGGCCTCTGCAACACCAGGGGAATAGGCACGGGCAAGGTCGCGGCTATTGGCCATTGGCTTGGTGGCGCGGATCTCTAGTTTTCCGGGTTTGGGAAACTGGTGATAGTCCAATGCGGCCTGACGGGCGCGGTCATCTGTCTTGTCTGTCATATGTTCCCCCTGCGGTATAGTTTAATGTTAAACTACTTTTATCCCCGAAGGGCAAGCTTGATGCAATGTACACACAAAAGCCCGCGCGGCCTTGCAAATTTTGATCGACCGGATCAGGCTTGTTTCATGACAGATAACCATGAAATACGCGCCGAAGTGCGCCTGCCGTCCACCAACCTACGTGCTGACCTTGGGTTTTTCGACAAAACGATGCGGATGCGGTTGGATTCGATCTATCCTGCAGATGATCCGGCTGTTGCGGTCTATTCCGGCCACGGGCTGCGCGTGCGGCTTGAGGTGAGCGATGATCGGGCAGCGCATTTGCGCATTATGACCGATGACGTGGGTTTTGCGGATGGGGTCAAAACCTTGACCGCACCGGGTGGCACGCAAATCGAGATCGCGCCGTTGACCCCCCCGCTGGAATTGCCGACAACGGACCATGCTTTTGTTGTGCGTCGCCTTGCAGACCAAGCCCCTTGGGTAATTGGCCGCGCGGGCATGCAATATCGCGATCTGATCCCGTCGCGTCTTGGCGGGTCAATTATTGCCAGCCATATCCGTATTCCTGACGGCGGCCCCGTGCCTGACATGGTGCATTTCCACCGCGTCGGGTTTCAACTGATCTATTGTTACCGCGGCTGGGTTGATGTGGTGTACGAAGACCAAGGTGGTCCGATCCGGCTACATGCGGGCGATTGTTTCATTCAACCCCCTGAAATTCGCCACCGCGTGCTCGAGGCATCGGACGGAATTGAAGTGATCGAAATTGGTGTGCCCGCCGAACACATCACCGAAATTGACCACGACATGACGCTGCCAACCACAATTTTGCGCCGTGATCGGGACTGGCAGGGACAACGTTTTGTGCACAACATTGGGGCCGATGCGGCTTGGACGCCCAACCGCGCAGGTTTTGAAGCCCGCGACACCACCATCGCACATAACACGCAAAATGTTGCGGGGGTGCAGGTGCTGCGGCGCGGGACTGGAACGCCAGAATGGTCCGCCCATGATGCCGACATCCATTTCACGTTTGTCCTTGAAGGTCAGATGACGCTCGAGGGCGAAGGCAAAGACCCTTTCCGGCTTTCCGCAGGAGATGCTTTTGTCATTCCGCCCGATATGCCGACGCACTACGGCGACCCATCGGCGGATCTGAAATTGCTAGAGGTGTCGTTGCCTGGCGTATTCAGGCTCAACAGCCGCCTTGTAAAATATTGACCGAATGGTAAAAAGTAAAGCCATAGCAGGAGCCAAAATATGTCTTTAATCGAAACCGCCCGCGCAGTGCGTGAAAACGCCCACGCACCCTATTCGAAATTCAAGGTAGGCGCTGCGGTGCAGGCGGCCTCTGGCACGGTCTATGTTGGGTGCAACGTCGAAAACGTGGCCTACCCCGAAGGGACCTGCGCTGAGGGGGGCGCGATCGCGGCGATGATCGCTGGTGGCGACACAAGAATTGCCGCAATTGCCGTTATTGCCGACAGCCCTCAACCGGTATCACCTTGCGGCGGGTGCCGCCAGAAGATCGCAGAATTCGCGGATGGCGATGTGGTTGTCACGCTCGCGACGACCGACGGAACCGTGTTGGAAACAACAGTTGGGAAACTTCTTCCTGGCAGCTTTGACGCCGCCTATATGAGCCGCGCCTAGATGATGGATGCCCGCGCAATCATCGCCAAAATTAAGATGGAAATCGCCCCGACAGACGATGAATTACGTTGGTTCACCAACGGGTTATCTACTGGCGCTGTGTCTGACGCCCAAGCCGGTGCGTTTGCAATGGCGGTTTGCCTAAATGGGCTATCTGACGCGGGCCGCGTGGCGCTAACCAAGGGCATGCGCGACAGCGGTGATGTGCTGAAATGGGATCTCGACGGGCCGGTTTTGGACAAACATTCAACGGGCGGCGTCGGCGATCCTGTGTCGCTTTTGCTGGCGCCGATGTTGGCCGCTTGCGGTGTGTTTGTGCCCATGATCTCGGGCCGTGGGCTTGGGCATACGGGCGGCACGCTCGATAAACTTGAAGCAATTCCTGGTGTCAAAACAGACGTATCAGAGGCGCAAATGCGGCGCATTTTACGTAAAACAGGGTGTGCAATTGTGGGCGCGACGGGGGCCATCGCGCCTGCGGATAAACGGCTTTACGCGATCCGTGATGTGACCGCGACCGTCGATAGCATCGACTTGATCACAGCCTCGATCCTATCGAAAAAGCTCGCTGCTGGGCTTGAGGGACTCGTTTTGGACGTCAAAACCGGCTCAGGCGCATTCATGAAAACGCAAGCAGAGGCGGAAACATTGGCGCGTGCGTTGGTTGACGTGGCCAATAACGCAGGCTGCCCGACGGCAGCCCTTGTGACTGATATGGACGAACCGCTTGCGCCAGCGCTCGGCAATGCGGTCGAAGTCGCGGTCTGTATGGACGTGCTGTCAGGCAACAGGCTCGCCGCACCGCGCCTGCACGATTTGACCATCGCACTTGGCGCGCGGGTCTTGGCCCTGCATGGCGAAGCCGAGGGCGAGGCCGAAGAAAAGCTGAAAGACGCGATCTCATCTGGCCGCGCCATGACGCATTTCGCAGGTTTGATTGCTGAAATGGGTGGACCACCAGACATGGCCGAAGACTGGCGGACACATTTGCCAGTGGCCCCCGTTGTCGGTGACGTCATGGCCCCGACAAACGGGTACATCACCGCGATCGACGGAGAGGCGCTTGGCCTCGCAGTTGTTGGTCTTGGCGGCGGACGCCGCGTTGAAACCGATAGGATAAATCCTGCTGTGGGGCTGACTGATGTGATCAGATTGGGCGCTAAAGTAGGACAAAACCAACCGATGTGTACAGTTCATGCCGCGACCGAGGATGCGGCACAGGCCACTGCTGCCACAGTTCTGGCCGCGATTACAATCGGTGAAAAACCTGACGTGCAGCCGCTCGTCCGTGCAAGGATATCGTAAATGGGACGCGCATTTCTGATCGTGATCGACAGTGTGGGAATTGGCGGCGCGCCGGACGCGGACCAATACTTTAACGGGGACGTACCAGACACGGGTGCCAACACTTTTGGCCATATTGCACAGGCGCGGGCCGAGGCGGGGATACCGCTGAAGGTTGGCGCGCTTGATGCGCTGGGCCTTGGGGCTGCGGTTGAACTCGCATCCGGCATGAAGATACCCGGATTAAACGAGAACCCGACAGGCGCGTGGGGCGCCGCGACGGAAAAATCCAACGGCAAAGACACGCCGTCTGGCCACTGGGAATTGGCGGGCGTGCCGGTGCCGTGGGAATGGCACGTGTTCCCAAACACCAATCCTGCCTTCCCGCCTGACATCACAAAAGCGATCTGCGCTGCGGCTGGAACCGATGGTATCTTGGGCAATTGCTATGCGTCAGGCACGCAAGTGCTGGACGATGAAGGCCCCGCACATATGACGTCGGGCTGGCCGATTTGTTATACATCAGTGGATTCTGTTTTACAGATTGCAGCCCACGAAGACACGTTCGGGCGTGATCGATTGATTAAACTTTGCAAAGACATCGCGCCGATGTTGCATAAACTAAAACTTGGTCGCGTGATTGCGCGACCATTCGTTGGGGATGCGAAAAACGGGTTTGAACGCACCGAATACCGCCGTGATTTCGCGATTGCGCCGCCGTCAGATACGCTTTGCGATATGGCCCACGCTGCGGGACACCGCGTTGAAGCAATTGGGAAAATTGGCGACATATTTTCCATGTGCGGGATCGATGAAGTCTATAAAGGCCATGATGCAGCACTGATGGGTCACTTGAATGATCGGGTCGATTCAGCCCCCGACGGGACATTCGTTTTTGCCAATTTCGTGGAATTTGACAGCCTATATGGGCACCGACGTGACGTCGCTGGTTACGCCGCACATCTGGAATGGTTTAACGCTGAACTATCGCGCATCTTGCCACGCATGCGCGGCGATGACCTGCTGATTGTGACGGCGGATCACGGCAATGATCCGACGTGGATCGGCACTGATCACACACGCGAGCGGGTCCCTGTGTTAGTGTATGGGATCGGCAGTAAACAACTGGGCCAAGTGGCCTTTGTGGACGTCGGCGCATCCGTCGCACACCACCTGAACATCCCATTTACTGGGGAAGGACGCAGTTTTTTATGATTTATCAATCGATGCCAAAAGTGGAAATTCATCACCACATCGAAGGCGCGGCACCGCCCAAATTCATCGCGAGCTTAGCCCGCGAAAAGAACATCGATATCTCAAAAATTTTTGATGTCGATGGCAACTATGCCTATGCTGGATTTGCCGAATTCCTAAGCACCTATGAGGCCGCTTGCGAACCACTGACAGGCCCACAAGAATTCTACCGGTTAACCAAGGCGATCTTGAAAGAGGCCGCTGAACACGGCGTCGTCTACCTCGAGACCTTTATTTCACCTGATTTCTGCGGTGGCGGCGACGTATCCGCTTGGCGCGATTATGTCGCCGCAATCGAACAAGCCGCGACCGAGGCAGAGCGTGACGCGGGTATTACCCTGCGTGGGATCGTAACTGCGGTGCGCCATTTTGGCCCTGACAATGCCAAAGCATCCGCGCGCTGTGCAGCGGAAACCAAGGGCGATTTCATCACAGGTTTTGGTATGGGCGGGGCAGAAACCCACCTGCGCCCACGCGATTTTGCCTATGCCTATGACATGGCCCGCGAGGCCGGATTGCAGTTGACTTGTCACGCAGGTGAATGGGGCGGATCAGAGATGGTTGCTGAAACAATTCACGATCTTGGGGTCAACCGGATTGGCCACGGTATCCACGTCATGCAAGACCCCAAATTGGTAGCCGAAGCTGTCGAAAAGGGCGTCGTATTCGAGGTGTGCCCGGGATCAAACGTTTCGCTTGGAGCTGTGACCGGATGGGAGGCACACCCGATTGTGGCGATGCGTGATGCGGGGCTTAAGGTAACTGTATCAACTGATGATCCGCCGTTTTTCCACACCACTATGACCAATGAATTTACTATGCTGAACAAAACGTTCGGCTGGGACAAAGCTGACTTTGACGCGCTGAACCACTCTGCATTAGAAGCAGCATACTGCAACGATGAAACGCGCGCCAAAATTGCTAAAAAATTAGGAAAAGTAACATGACCGAGCACCTGATCCACGTCCAGCATCCGCTAGTGCAGCACAAACTGTCGATCATGCGCGATAAGGCCACGTCGACGGCGCAGTTCCGCCAGCTTTTGCGCGAAATCAGCCAGCTATTGGCCTATGAAATAACGCGCAATCTGCCGATGACCACGCGTTCCATCGAGACACCGATGCAGACAATGGACGCACCGGTTCTTGACGGCAAAAAACTTGCGCTGGTGTCGATTTTGCGGGCGGGCAACGGGTTGCTTGATGGTGTTTTGGAATTGATCCCATCGGCCCGCGTCGGTTTTGTCGGATTGTACCGCGACGAGAAAACGCTCAAGCCGGTCGAGTATTATTTCAAGGTACCAACAGCGCTCGAGGACAGATTGGTCATCGCCGTTGACCCGATGTTGGCCACCGGTAATTCATCCGTCGCCGCGATTGATCGGCTCAAGCAGGCGGGTGCTGTGAATATTCGCTTCTTGTGCTTACTGGCGTCCCCCGAAGGGATTGCGCGGATGAAAGAAGCCCACCCAGACGTGCAGATCGTCACAGCAGCAGTGGACAGCCACCTCAATGACCATGGATATATTGTCCCGGGACTAGGGGATGCGGGTGACCGCATGTTTGGCACCAAATAAGCTTTAAATTGACACTAAAACGGGAACAATTGCTTTTCAAAATTAGGATTGTTCGGCATTCTACCACAATATCTTGTGGGGACACGCATGAACTATCGCGGTATTTTAGGCGTAGCGGCGCTGGGGCTCATTTTTTCAGGACAGGCGGCTCCGGCACAATCAAGCGGCGTGCCTGCCGAATTTCCTCCGACTAGTTTTTCGGGAAACCAATATGTCGATAGCAATGGCTGTGCGTTTATCCGCGCTGGTGTCGGAGGTATCGTCACATGGGTGCCGCGCGTTGATCGCCGCCGCAATCAGTTGTGCAGTTTCCAATCTACCTTTGCTCAAGTGGCGAGCGCGCCAATGGTCGCAGCACCAGTAAGTGATGTAGCTGCGCCTATACAGACAGTAGCGTCGATTACGACAGCCCCCAAATTGGTACAAATTCCAACGGCAACCACGGCGACAGCACGGTCACCACAGATTGTGCGCAATGCGCCGGTCTTGGCCGCAGCGCCTGTTGTGGCGCCCATTCCGCAAGCCGCACCTGCGCCCATGCTAACTCTTGCAGAACTTTGCGTCGACAAAACGGGTCTGCAGCAAGGTTTCGTCAGCTCAACAACAGGTAAGACGATTGATTGCGGCGGGGCTGCGCCCGTGCCTGCAGCAGCCGCGGCTGCGCCATTGCGCATGACGATGGCGCAAATCTGCAGCGATATGCTTGCAACAGGCCGAAGGTTTGTAAACGCGCAAACCGGTGCTGCCGTGCGGTGTGGCCCGCAAACCCAATCGTTGACAGCAATGGCTCCGACGGGTCCGGCGACACCAAACGCGCCAACTGCGACGCCGTGGACTTTGGCGGTGGCGAAATGCCCCGCGACGATGTTATCTGTCGCTGGGCAAAGTGTGCGTTGCGGACCACAGACACAACCAATTACGACGCGCTCCACAACATTTGATGCAGACGCCCAAGTAACGCGCAGCACGGTTAGCGTGGCGACAGCACCGCTGTTTGGCCCAAAACCAATTCCGGCATCCAACCCGCGCGGTGCATCCCAGCGCGCGGTTCTGTCAGTGCCAGAGGGCTACACGCGCGTTTGGAGCGATGACCGTCATAATCCGAACCGTGGCCTGCCGCAGACCACCACGATTACAGCATCAATATTTGAAGCCCGCGTATCGACGCGCACAGTACCCGTTGCCCCCACGCACTGCTATGTGCAGGTCGGCGTTTTTGCAAACGCGGGCAACGCCCAAGCCTTGGGTCAGCGTTTCATGGGAATGGGCTTGCCGGTTGGCTTGGCCAATTCATCACGTGGCAAAGTCGTCGTGCTGGGGCCATTCGCCAGCGCAAATGCATTGAACCGTGGGCTGACAGCCGCACGTGGCGCTGGTTTCAGCGACGCATACACACGGAACTAACCAGTCTCCCGGGAAAAGGCCTCGCAGTTCTTTATGCGAGGCTTTTTCTTGTGCGATGCCTAAATATTGCAAATACCCTGCAGGCGGACCCAGTTGGCATCTGACAGAATTTCCGGCTCGTCGCGTTCCGCGAACGTGTCATTTTCGATCAATTTGACCGCCTGTGCATCAGACCCATCGCGGGCAAAAGCAAAAGGTGTTGTTGGAATTTGGGCCGCTGCAAACGCCGCAATCAGATCATCTTCATTTGCAAACGTTGGATCGGCCTCTGTCAGGCTGCGGGCGTAGTCAGCCAACACGTCCGACGGCAGGTTCCCAGTCGCCAAAAGACCCATCGTCTGGCGCAATCCGACGGCTTTTAGGACGGACGCAAGCGGGTCTGTGCCGCGCCGCGCCGCGGCCGCAGCAATGACATATCCGGCAGGCACCGCAGGGTCATCGGCGTTTTCAACAATGCGGCGATCAAGCGCGATAATGCCGCCAGTCATTGCCACAGCATCTTGGACCAACTGCGGCAAGATAACAATTTGCCCTTGAGCATCAGCGCCAAGCAAACGGGTATGCAACAGCGCAAGTGCAGCAACCCCGTCCGCATCACGGCACCGCGGCCCCATTAGCTTTTGCACATGGCCCAGAATGACGGCGCCAATCTCGGCACGCTTTGATTGCGGGACAACAGATACGGTCTGACGGGTAAGCGCATCAGGCAGCCAGAAAACCGCCAAGGCGGCGATACCCGCCACAAACCCGAGCGTGATGAAATGGCGTAGCTTGCCGCGCTCCGGGCGTGATTTCGCCAGCGTCTTAAGGACCTTTTCAATCGCGCCAATCATCAGGTCATCGTCGATTTCCAACGTCTCAACGGCGTTCTCATCGGGGGTGAAAACCGCAGGGCGTTTGCCAGGGTTTTGACGAATAACAGCAGGCAGGGACCAATGGGTCAGCGGTCGGCCCGCACCATCTGCAATCACCAGCGTTGCATTGCCAAACGACACGACCACATCACGGCGTTGCGCATCCATATCGGCGCGCCAAATCCCGGTGCTTTCCAGCCGTTCATATTCATGGAGTGCCGTCATGTGCCTGCTTTTTGTTGCTTGACCCGTAGCTTAACTGGCCAAGCAACATTTGGGTAGACGAGTTAGATGTCTTTTGCGATCACGCGCAGCTCAAATTTCTGGATCTTACCCGTCGAGGTTTTCGGCAACTCAAAAAACACAACCCGCTTTGGGCATTTGAACCCTGCAATACGGCTGCGTGTATGCGCGATAATATCGGCCTCATCGGCGACAGCGCCTTCTTTTAGCTCGACAAAGGCACAAGGCACTTCGCCCCATTTGTCGTCTGGCTTGGCCACAACAGCACAAAGGTTCACCGCGGGGTGGTGCATGATCGCGCCCTCGACTTCGACAGAGCTGATGTTCTCGCCGCCAGAAATGATGATGTCCTTGGCGCGGTCGGCAATCTGCATATAGCCATTTGGATGCTGAATCGCCAAATCCTCGGAATGGAAATACCCGCCGGAAAATGCCTTTTTGGTTGCTTCAGGGTTCTTGTAATACCCCTTCATCACGGAATTCCCACGCATGACAATCTCGCCTTGGGTGGCACCATCCATCGTGACTTGGACCATTTTGTCGTCCATCACGGTGATGTCTTCCATCACAGGAAACGCGACACCTTGCTGGGCTTTTATGCTGGCCTGCTGGTCCTCGGGCAACGCGCCCCATGCGTCGTCCCAAATGCATTCGGTCACATGGCCATAGGTTTCGGTCAGCCCGTAAACTTGGGTGATGTTAAATCCCAGCTTGCCCACGGCAGCCAAGGTTGCGGGGGCAGGCGGCGCACCAGCGGTGAACACTTCAACGGTGTGATCAAAATTGCGGCGCTCTTCGTCTTTTGCATTTACGATCAGGTTCAGAACAATCGGTGCGCCGCCAAAATGCGTGACCCCGTGATCGCCGATCGCGCCGTACACCGCCTTAGCCGATACATCGCGACAGCACACAACTGTGCCGCCAAGCGCAGGCATCATCCACGTGTGGTTCCAACCGTTGCAATGAAATAACGGCACGATCTGCAGGTACTTGATGAACAACGGCAGCTGCCAAGAAATTGGCGTGCCCATCGTCATCATATATGCGCCGCGGTGGTGGTACACGACCCCCTTGGGGCGGCCCGTGGTGCCGGACGTGTAATTCAGCGCAAGGCTTTCCCACTCGTCAGTTGGCATGACCCAAGAAAAATCAGGATCACCCATTGCAAGAAAATCTTCGTAATTGGTCTGTTCGCCAATTGTGGGGATGCCAGCAACCGGATCAGGAACTTCGATAATCAACGGGGCAGGGCCATCCATCAGCGCGACCGCTTGCATAACCATCGGCAGGAACTGACTGTCGACCAGCGCAGCCTTGGCCCCACCGTGGTCGAAAATATATGCGACCGTGTCGACGTCCAAACGGGTGTTGATCGTGTTTAGGACAGCCCCACAAGCTGGCACACCAAATGCGGCCTCGGACTGGGCTGGAATATTCGGCAACAACGTCGCGACAACATCACCAGATAGGATGCCCGCCTTGGTCAAGGCAGACGCCAGCCGCGTCACACGGCCATGATACTGCGCATACGTGAGGCGGATATCGCCATAGATAAGCGCCTCGCGGTCAGCAAAAACAATCGCCGCGCGGTTGAGGTGTGAAAGGGGCGTCAGCGGAACATAGTTCGCTTCACACTTGCCCAAGCCGGTTTCATCAGCCATCCATCCCATAGGTGTATCCTCCCAACGCGCTATTTCCGCGACATTAGGATATGTAAGACATTTAAATCAATGGGCGATTTCATCGGGATGAAACAGATGACAGCAACGGTGCAACCACGGCAAGCAGCCTTTCTGATCCTCGCGGGCATGATGATGCTTGGGTTTACCGATAATCTGTTGCCGTACATATCCTCCGACAGCTCGCTTTGGCAGTTCCACTTTATCCGGAGCAGTTTAGTCCTAAGTGCGCTGATCGTCGCATCGGCCTTGGGGGCAGGGGCGCTGTGGCCGCGCAAACCGCTTGCGGTCATTGGGCGTAGTTTGTTCCAAGCAGGCGCTTTGCTGATCTACTTTGGCTGCATCGCGATTATACCCATCGGGGTGGTAATAGCGGGGCTGTTCACCGCCCCGCTATTTGTGCTGATCATCTCGGTCATCTTCCAAGGCAAATCCGTAGGACCAATACGCTGGCTCGCGGTTGGCATCGGTTTTTTAGGCGCGCTCTTGGTGATCCGGCCTGACCCAAGCGCGCTTGATCCCATTTCATTTTTGCCGATTTTTGCAGGCCTGTTGTACGCCATTGGTGCCATCGCGACACGGGCATGGTGCGAAGGCGAACACACCCTGACATTGACCGCATGGTTCTTTGTGATGCTCCTGATTTTCGGCGGCATCGGCATATTGGTTCTGCCAGGTGGCGGGGCACTTGGTGCCGAAGGGTTCCCGCTGCGCGGCTGGATGCCTGTCACTGGGATAATGCTCGGTTGGTACGCGGTGCTCGCTGTCGGCGCACTCATTGGAATCGGGTTCGTCTTTCGTGGCTATCAAGTTGGCGAGGCATCAAGCGTCGCCATATTTGAATACTCGCTGCTGATTTTCGCAAGCTTTTGGGCATGGACGTTGTGGGCCGAAACGGTTCCGCTGCTCGGCCTGATCGGCATGGGGTTGATCGTTGGGGCTGGGGTCATCATCACGTTGCGGTCTGATCCATGATCATCTCGCTGGGGCACAATTATATTTTTGTACATATCCCCAAAACAGGGGGCACCGCGCTGGCGACCGCACTTGAACAGCGGGCCATGCGCGACGACATTTTGATCGGTGACACACCCAAGGCGAAACGGCGCAATGCCCGCCTGAAATCGCTCAGCGCTAAGGGGCGTATTTGGAAGCACAGCACGCTAGCGGACATGTAAGGCGCGGTCGATCCGACGGGCATGTTTACCTTCACATTGGTGCGCAATCCGTGGGACCGCATGGTGAGCTATTACGCATGGCGAAAGGCGCAGTCATTCACACATCTGGCGGTTACCTTGGCGCAATCGATGGGTTTCAGCACGTTCCTGAATGCGGTCCAAACCCGCGCAAGAGTGCTGCAAAACCCCTATGCGTCCTACCTCAACGAAACAGCTTTATTCTTTTGAATCATACAATTAGCGGACGATCTACAACCGCTTTAGAGACACTTAGGTTTTGAGCTAACTATTGAACACATCAATCAATCCGCCCGCCCGCGTGATTGGCGGCCTTACTACAATGACGCGGATGCAACGCTGATAAATACGATCTGCGCAGATGACATCAAACGGTCAAATTACACATTTGACTCCGCATGAAAAAAGGGCGCAGACCTTGCAGTCCACGCCCTTTCCCGTCGTCCAATTTCGCTTATGCAGCCTTAGCACTTTTATCAAAACGGCCATAAAATGACTGACCTTTATCAGCCATTTCGCGCAGCAAAGCGGGCGTGGCAAAGCGGTCGCCAAACTGTTCAGTCAATTCGTCACACCGCTCGGCGGCATAAGGCGTGCCGATAATATCAAGCCAGCTAAACGGACCGCCCGACCAAGGCGCAAAGCCCCAGCCAAGGATCGAACCAACATCGCCTTCGCGGATGTCTTCCAGTACGCCTTCTTCCAACGCGCGAACAGCCTCCAGAACTTGGGAAAACATCAGGCGGTGCTGGACGTCGATCAGATCAGGCTGGGTTTCCAATAGCGGGTATCTCTCGCCAAGACCTTCCCAGAAACCATCGCGTTTGCCCTTAGCATCGTAATTGTAGAAACCAGCGCAAGCCTTTCGACCAAGGCGCCCTGCATCTTCAAGGAAAAACAGAACCTCGTCAGTGACCGTATCAAGATAGGCGTCGCCCATGGCCGCTTTCGTCGCGCGTGCAATCGCAGCATTTAGCGTGATCGTTGTATCGTCTGTTAGCTGAAGCGTACCAACCGGAAAGCCCAAAAGCTTAGCAGCGTTTTCAATAAGCGCAGGTGCCACACCTTCGCTGACCATCCGAATGCCTTCTTTACCGTAAGGCAGGATACAGCGGTTGGCGTAAAAAAACCGCTCGTCATTCACAACAATCGGCGTCTTGCGAATTTGGCGCACAAAGTCGAGTGCCTTGGCCACGGCCACATCGCCGGTTTGCTTACCCTTGATAATCTCAACCAATAACATTTTGTCGACAGGGCTAAAGAAATGGATGCCGATAAAGTTCTCAGTATCAACTGCCGCCTTAGCCAACTCGGTGATTGGCAGGGTCGATGTGTTGGTCGCAAACACGCAATCACGGCCAGTGACGGCTTGTACCTTGCGCGTGACCTCGGCCTTAACAGCCACATCCTCGAACACCGCCTCGACCACCAGATCACAGCCCTTAAGGGCTGCGTAATCAGTTGTCGCAGTGATCAGACTAAGCACCGCGTCCTTCTTATTAATGGTCACCTTTTTGCGGGAAATTCCCTTGTCCATATAGGTCGCAGTGTAATCTTTACCGCGATCAGCCGCGTCTTGCTTGGCGTCGATAAGCACAACCTTGATACCAGCCAACGCGGACACAAGCGCAATGCCTGCTCCCATCATGCCAGCACCGATGATGCCAACTTGGGTCACCTTTTGGTCAGCCACATCAGGGCGATTGGCACCCTTCTCAAGCGCCTCTTTGTTGATGAACAAAGACCGGATCATCGCGCTTGATGACGGGTTCATCAGGACTTGGGTAAAATATCGCGCCTCGATTTTCAACGCCGTATCAAACGGCACCAACGCACCTTCATACACGGCCGACAACAATGCCTTGGCGGCAGGATATGCGCCTTGGGTCTTGCCGTTGACCATCGCAGAGGCACCAACAAACGTCATGAAGCCAGCCGGATGATACGGCGCACCGCCGGGCATTTTATAACCTTTTTCATCCCAAGGTTTGATGATTTTGGGTTCGGACAGAACCCAAGCCTTGGCAGCCATCAGCAATTCACCTGCTGGAACAACCTCGTCGATAACGCCCGCACGCAACGCGGCCTGCGGGCTGTTCATCTTACCTTCTAACAACAGTGGACTTGCGGCCATCGCACCCATCTTGCGGACCAGACGGGTCGTGCCGCCAGCACCGGGAAAGATACCAACCATGATCTCTGGCAGGCCGATTTTGGCCTTTGCATTGTCGGCAGCAAAAATGCGGTGACAGGCCAATGGAAGCTCAAGCCCAATGCCAAGCGCTGTGCCTGGCAGGGCAGCCGCAATCGGCTTGCCGCCTTTGTTGGTCTTTGGATTCATGCCTGCACGCTCAATCTTGCGCAGCATAGTATGGCCAGCCATCGTGAAATCAAACAGGGCTTGGGCAGGGCTTTCGCCTGCCTCATCACGGATTGACGCAAGCACATTCAGGTCCATGCCGCCAGCGAAGCTACCTGCCTTGCCAGACGTGATGATCACGCCTTTGACGGCATCATCGACCAGTGCGTCGTCAATCAAGGCGTTCAGAACCTGCATGCTATCGCGGCTCATCACATTCATGGATTTGCCAATGGTGTCCCACACAATCGTGGCCACGCCGTCAGCATCGGTTTTCATAATAAAGTCAGTCATGTCAGATGCTCCTTAAACGCGTTCAATGATTGTGGCGGCACCCATGCCCGATGCGATGCAAAGCGTGGCAAGCCCCATGGATTTACCCGTCCGCTCTAGCTCGTCGAGCAGCGTGCCAATGATGATCGCACCTGTGGCCCCCAACGGATGACCCATCGCAATCGACCCGCCGTTGACGTTGACGCGGCTATGATCGACGTTAAATCGCTGCATGAACCGCAGAACCACGGACGCAAACGCCTCGTTGACTTCAAACAGATCAATGTCGGAAATCGACATGCCGCTATCGGCCAAAATTTTCTCAGTGACAGGGACCGGACCGGTCAACATGATGGTCGGATCAGTGCCGATCTTGGCAGTGGCACGAATGACCGCGCGGGGTTTCAAACCCATCGAGTCGCCCCATTCCTTAGACCCGACCAACACACCAGCCGCACCGTCAACAATACCAGACGAGTTGCCTGCGTGGTGGATGTGGTTGATTTTTTCCAGATGTGGGTACTTCATCAACGCCACTTTATCAAAGCCGGGCATCTGTTCGCCCATCATCTGAAACGCGGGGTTCAATGACCCTAATGCTTGCATATCTGTTCCTGGACGCATGTATTCGTCGCGGCCCAAAATGGTCAGGCCGTTCATATCTGTGACAGGCACGATTGACCGGTTAAACCGGTTGTCAGCCCACGCGGCTGCCGCACGGTTCTGGCTTTTAACAGCCAGCTGATCGGCGTCGTCACGGCTAAAGCCATATTCAGTCGCGATAATGTCCGCTGAAATGCCCTGCGGGACAAAATATGTATCCATCGCAATCGACGGATCAACGGCAATCGCAGCACCGTCAGACCCCATGGCAACACGGCCCATCATCTCAACGCCACCGGCGATATATGCGCCACCAGCGCCACCTTTGATCTGGTTGGCGGCCAAATTAACGGCCTCCATCCCAGATGCACAAAAGCGGTTAATCGAAAGACCGGGGATCGATTGATCCAGCTCAGACGCCAAAACAGCCGTACGGGCCAAACAGCCACCCTGTTCACCAACTTGGGTGACATTGCCCCAAATCACATCCTCAACAGCATGACCTTGCAGGTCATTGCGGTCCTTGAGGGCGTTCATGATGCCAGCGGACAAGCGGGCCGATGTGACCTCGTGCAAGCTGCCGTCTTTGCGGCCCTTGCCGCGCGGGGTACGCACGGCGTCATAGATATAAGCTTCGGTCATTTGGGGTCTCCTTTAGGCGCGGTCAGCAGGCGAGCCAGGCATCAAATCATAAGGGTGTTTCCAATCAGGCGTGGCGGCAATCGCGTCGAGCCAGCGGTTGATATGAGGGTAATCGGCACGGTCAAACGTGAACGGCTCTGGGTAAAACAAGTATCCGGCGCATGCGATATCAGCGATGGTTATGGCCTCAGCTGCTAGCCAGTCACGATCAGATAGATGGGCTTCCATGACCTTCAACGCGGCGGCAAGACGCATTGACATAAATCCAATGACATCGGCGTTACGTTTTGCTTCGGGCAGAAAATTCATCTGAAACCGCAACATACCGGCAATGCCGCTCACCTTGTGGTTGTCAAAAAACATCCAGCGCAAAACCTCACGACGCTCAGCCGCAGACTTGCCACCCAGCTTGCCAGATTTGGAACTGATATAATCTTGAATGACGGCTGATTGGGTCAGCACCATGTCGCCGTCTTCGAGCACAGGGACTTCTCCCATAACGTTAAGGTCACGGAATTCGTCGGAGCGGGTGGCGCCGTTGAAAAAATCAACAAACACTGGCTCCCAAGACTGGTCGGCAAGCGTAAGCGTCAATGCGGCTTTATAGGCGTTCCCGCTTTCGCCAAAGCAATGCAACTTCATGGTCATGTCGAATATCCTCCCAGATGGTGCGCCACATGGTGGACGCGGTATTTTGAGTATTTAGAACAAAGCGAGACAAAGATGCCCGCGATTAACTCATACTTAAGCACGATGTTGAAAACTAACAGGGCGGTACAGGTTGGAGAGCCGATGACCGTACTAAGCGAGGCCCCGACAGTCTTTGTTGCGCCTCCAAAACTCACGGAGAGATCTCTGAGTGTTGGGCCTTTGCCCTCGCTTTGTCCCAAATACTCATCCTTTCAACGCGTGCGATCCAATGGCTCGTTCTGAAACATTTTCAATCGCTGGCCAAACGTGTCCTCATTGATCACCGAATTAAAATTCTTGAACAAAAACGACAGCGCCTCGCCTTCTTCTAACTGACTGTCCGATGCAAACCGCTTGAGCCTGCGATACCCGTCCTCTGTCATTGCAACGGGGGAACGGCGGGTTAATCGCAGACGTTTGGGCATATGGGGCGGTCCTTTATTAAGTAGGATGGGTTTTAACCCATCATGTCTTTAAAACTGCGACGCCTCCAGCGCCATGACGGTATCGGCACCTGTGTTGATGCGCGCCAAATGCATCGCCGTCGCAGGCAACTGACGGGCCATGTAATAGCGACCGGTGGCGATTTTTGTCTCGTAGAACTCCTTGTCAGACGCACCAGCCTCTAGCGCGTCCATCGCAGCTTTGCCCATGCGGGCCCACATCAAGCCAAAGCAGACGTGACCCATCATGTGCATGAAATCATATGATCCAGCCAACGCATGGTTCGGGTTTTTCACTCCGTTTTGCATGAAATACATACCAGCCGCCTGCATATCCTTTGACGCGGCTTTTAACGGATCTAGGAAATCCGCCTTCAGGGCGGCGTTGCCTTCGTTGTCTTTGATGAACGTCTTGACCATGTCGAAAAACGCCATGACGTGCTTGCCGCCATCTTGGGCCAGCTTGCGACCAACAAGGTCCAAGGCTTGAACGCCATTCGCACCCTCATAGATCATCGCAATACGGGCATCGCGGGCGAATTGGGACATGCCGGATTCTTCAATATATCCGTGACCGCCGTAAACTTGCTGGGCCGCAGTCGCGTATTCAAATCCCTTGTCGGTCAGGAAACCTTTCATCACTGGGGTGAGCAGGGAAATCAGACCATCGGCGTCGGCATCATCGTTCTTGTGCGCGCGGTCGATCAGATACGTACCCCAAAGGGTCAGCGCACGCGCACCTTCCACAAACGATTTTTGATCCATCAAATTACGGCGAATATCAGGATGCACGATCAGCGGATCAGCAGGGGCCTCTGGATTTTCAGCGCCGGTGACGGCGCGGCCCTGCAGGCGGTCATTCGCATAAGTGACTGCGTTTTGATACGCGACCTCTGCTTGGGCGTAACCTTGCAGGCCCACACCCAAACGGGCTTCGTTCATCATAACAAACATCGCACGCATGCCTTTGTGCATCTCGCCGATCATATAGCCCTCGGCGCCGTCATAATTCATGATGCAAGTTGCATTGCCGTGGATGCCCATTTTCTCTTCAATCTTGCCAACCGATACGCCGTTGTGATCACCCAAGGACTCATCGTCGTTTACGATGATCTTCGGGACGATGAACAAGGACACGCCCTTAATGCCATCGGGACCGCCGGGTATGCGGGCCAATACAAGGTGAATGATGTTATCCGCCATATCGTGGTCACCCGCCGAGATGAAAATCTTCTGGCCAGTGATTTTATAAGATCCGTCGTCTTGCGGAACCGCCTTAGTGCGCATCAACCCCAGATCGGTGCCGCAATGCGGTTCTGTCAGGTTCATCGTGCCGGTCCATTCGCATGTGACCATTTTGGGCAGGAATTTTTGCTTTTGCGCGTCCGACCCATGCACATGGATCGCGGAATACGCACCGTGGGTCAGGCCCTGATACATCTGGAACGCCATATTGGCAGACACCATTAATTCTTGGGCGGCGGTGTGCATCACATACGGCAGGCCTTGGCCACCATATTCTGGATCACAATCCATCGCCGTCCAACCACCGTCTTTCATGACCATAAACGCGTCTTTGAAACCCTTGGGCGTGCGCACAACGCCGTTTTCCAACACACAGCCTTCGACATCACCGACCATATTTAGCGGGGCCAACACCTCTGACGCGACCTTGCCGGCCTCTTCGATCACAGCGCAAGTGAAGTCACGGTCGAGATCCTCAAACCCTGGAATGTCTTGCTCTGATACCTTCAGCAGGTCGTGCAGAACAAATTGCAAGTCTTTGACGGGGGCGTTGTAGATCGGCATGTCAGATGTCTCTCTGTTAAGGTGGGGTGGCGGTTAGGCCGCCGATTGGTCCTTTGAAATAGCAGCCAGTTTTTTGGCACCCCATTCCATTTGTGTTTTCAGCTCGCCAATAGCCTCGTCCAGCTCGGCCTTTTGGGATTCCATCGCAGCCAAGTGGTGCTCGGCAAATTCATAGGTCTTGGACAGCTGCGTCTCTTGGCTGTCGTTCATGTGGTACAAATCCAAAAGCTGGCGGATTTCCTCAAGGCTAAAGCCGAAGCGCTTGCCGCGCAGGATCAGTTTAAGGCGGGCGCGGTCGCGCTTGGTGAACAAACGGCGTTGGCCGTCGCGCACTGGGAACAGCAGTTCCTTGCTCTCGTAAAATCGCAATGTGCGCGGCGTTACATCAAATGTGAGGCACATATCGCGGATGCTCATTGTATCGGTCGTCATGGTTGCGGTCCCATTCATGCGTGGCTTGATGCCTTACACCTGCGAATTCATGAATGAGCATACAAGAAAAATTGACGTTAACGTAAACGGAACGCTACGTCATTTCTGACTTGACGAAAGGTAAGAGAAAAGATGACGCTAGGTAATGCGCAACTTATGCAAACGGAAAGATGATGAAAAAAACGAGCGGTTGCCCATAAATCAGGGAATTCAGCCGATCACCCGAGAGTTTTTGCCGTGAGGTCGCGCAGCTTTTGCAACTCGTCCAATGTTTCTTGCAACTGCTTTTGCTGCTCTATCAACGCGACAATCTGGCCATCTGCAAGGCTCACCCAGTGCTGCATTTGCGCAGTGGTGCCCTCATTTTCGCGGATCATCAGCCATTGCCGGATCTCTTCAAGCGAGAACCCAAATCTGCGTCCGCGCAAAATCAACGTCATGCGCGCCACTTCGCGGGTGCCATAGAACCGCGACCGGCCTTCTTTGTCAGGGGTCAGCAATTCGATATATTCATAGTATCGCAACGTCCGAGGGGTCACGTCAAAATTGGCGCACATTTCTTTAAATGTTAGGCGTGTCGACATTTTGATCCTCCGTTTGCGTAAACCTAGCGGTTGCACAGGCTTGGGGCAACAGACGGATTAATTCAAGAAATTAGGCGCAAAGAAATGGAACCCATAAGCGGCCATCATCGCGGGGACCGTCGAATAAACCGTGGCCCAAATTGCGGCGCGTGGGTTCAAAGCAATCGCAGGGAACAGTGCATCACCGTCATTAGAAATTGCATTTCCCATCAGCGCGGAAAACGGGATCAGCCCGTTGATGTACAGCGTTGTCACCAAAACCTGTGGCCCACATCCGGGGATAAGGCCAATGACAACACCGATAAGTGGCAGCAACGGGGCCACCGTGGTAAACATTAATTCAAGGTCCAAGCCCGTGAAGGCAACGATATAATCATAGGCCAGATAGGCCCCGATCACCCAAACCGAGATAAACGCCGTTTCCTCAGCCATGCGCGTCAACGGACTATCTTTTTCGTTTGTCATTGCAGACACGATTGATGACGCCCAAATAAGCAGGCCAATTGCCGTCCCGATCAGACCCACGACAGTCACAAATGATCCGTAAAATTCATAGACATCCGCGCCAGACAGCTGCGTGGCGCCAATCAGCAAACCCGGTGCAACAGCCGCAAAAAACGCATAGTCGCGATACCGAACCTTCCCAATAAGCGGGGCAAGCTCGCAATGTGCGGTGGTGTTCGCAGTCATGTCTTCACGCGAAAACGCATCAACGATCCAGCCAGATGCAATGCCGATCGCAAATGACAGTGGCAAAACAACGATCGCCACATCAGGGCGGGTCGCAATCAGCAGGAACGCGGCGTCACCCATCGTGGCGGTCAGCGTTGCAACCACAGCACCAAAGCCCACGTTGCCTGATGAATAGGCCGCCACAACAACAACCGCTCCACCACAACCAGGTGTGGCACCCAGCAAAGCGGCCAGTGGGACTTGAAACCCCTTTGCGCCCTTTAGAGCTTCGCCAATGTTGAACCGGAACAGCCGCTCAGCGCCATAAAATATCAATAACGTCGTGGCAACAAATGCGGACACTTGCGTATAGGCATCGACCATCAGCCCACGGGTCAATTCACCCAACAAGCCAGGAGCAACCGCCAGCGCCAACAGTATCAACGCAACAATCAACCGCTTGGGCTTAAACGGTCCAATACGGCGCAATTGTGTTGCACTGGGCATAACTGTAGTGACGTGCATTACATAAATTCCGTGTTGCGAATAATTCTCAATTGCAGATATAGCACTTGCAACCAGTTCGGCAAGTGCGAAGTTGGCCGTAATATCACTGGAGCCAAAACGTGTCTGACAAACAACAAGCCCGCCAACAGCTTTTGGCGCGACAATTCATCGAAGCGATCCCGCACGCGCAAGCGCTCGGCATGAAAGTGGTCGAGATTGGGACAGGGCGGGCCGTGATCACGATGCCGTATGATGAACGCCTGATCGGTGATCCCGAAACGGGCGTGATCCACGGCGGGGCTGTGTCCGCGTTGATGGACACTTGCGGTGGGGCGGCTGTGATGTCGCATCCGTCTTCGCCGATGGGAACGGCCACGATCGACTTGCGCATCGACTATATGCGCGCCGCCAGTCCGGGCGACATGATTACGGCCATCGCTGAATGTTATCATGTGACCCGCTCTGTGGCCTTCGTACGCGCCACCGCGATGGACGCCGACATCGACCGACCCGTCGCCGCTGCCACGGGCGCGTTCACCGTCGAGTCAGGAAAAGGGAAATCAAAATGAAGCGCCCTGAACCCGTACAAGTCATCAAACAGCGCCGTGATGCAATGCTGCAAAATCTGGTTGCTGGCGTGCCGTACATACAATTCCTCGGGATCAGCTTTGAGCGTCACGGCGATGAACTAACTGCGATCCTCCCCTACAATGAACGTAACATCGGCAATCCGATGATCCCTGCGCTGCACGGTGGCGTCACGGCAGCCTTCCTTGAAACTGCGGCGATCATTGAATTGTCATGGGCGATGACATGGGAAGACATGGAAGCGGGTAAAATCACCGAAGATAGCCCGCGTATCCTGCTGCCCAAGACCATCGATTTTAGCGTTGACTACCTGCGCTCTGGTCTTCCGCGCGATGCCTATGCGCGCGCGCGGGTGAACCGATCTGGCAGACGCTATGCATCGGTGCATGTTGAAGGCTGGCAAGACAACCGGACCCGTATGTTTGCCCAAGCAACAGGGCATTTCCTGATGCCCACACGCGATGGCTGATACCACGCTCACGCACAGACGAGTTCTGCACATCGCGCTGCCAATCGTGTTGTCCAACGCGACCGTGCCGATCCTTGGGGTCGTGGATACCGGCGTTGTCGGGCAACTTGGACTAGCAGCGCCCATCGGTGCTGTAGGCATTGGCGCCGTGATCCTGACTGCATTTTATTGGATTTTCGGGTTCCTGCGCATGGGCACGGCGGGGCTGACGGCCCAAGCGGCAGGCGCAAATGACGACGCCGAAATCGCGGCCCTATTGTCACGGTCACTCTTGATCGGGCTCGGGGCAGGGGCCGTCATGATCCTCGCACAAATCCCATTGTTCTGGCTCGCATTCAAAGTGTCACCTGCCAGCTCAGAGGTCGAAAACCTCGCGCGGCAATACATGAGCATTCGGGTCTGGTCGGCCCCCGCAACCATCGCGCTTTACGGCATCATCGGCTGGCTGATTGCGCAAGAACGTACCGCAGGGGTATTCGCGATCCAAGTCGTAATGAACGGCCTCAACATTGGGCTTGACTTGCTGTTTGTGTTGCATTTCGATTGGGGGGTTGCAGGCGTAGGCTGGGCGACATTTATCGCAGAATGGGGCGGATTGGCGCTGGGCCTCTGGCTGTGTCGGGACGCATTTGCAGGGACCGCTTGGCGCGACACGGCGCGGGTGTTTGACCGCGCGCGCCTGATCAACATGGGGGTCGTGAACTCTGACATCTTGATCCGGTCGGTCTTATTGCAAGCGATCTTCGTCAGCTTCCTGTTCTGGGGGGCAGATTTCGGCGATGTGAACCTCGCGGCCAACCAAATATTGCTGCAATTTCTGCACGTCACCGCCTATGCGCTCGACGGGTTTGCCGCCGCTGCAGAAAGTCTTGTTGGCCAAGCGCTGGGCGCAAAAAATGCAAGCCGCCTGCGGCGGGGGGCATTGCTGACAAGCGGCTGGGGGATGGCCATTTGCGCGATGCTTGCGCTTGCGTTTGCATTGGTAGGCCCGGCGATCATCGACATCATGACCACCGCACCAGACGTGCAATCAACCGCGCGCAGCTACCTGCCCTACATGATCGCGGCGCCCGTCGTTGGGGTCGCCGCGTGGATGTTTGACGGCATCTTTATAGGAGCCACACGGTCGCGCGACATGCGCAACATGATGATCATCTCGGCGATCGCGTATTTCGCAGCCGTTATCCCGTTGATGGCATTATTCGGCAATCACGGGCTGTGGATAGGACTATTGTTCAGCTTCATCGTGCGCGGCGCAACGCTTGCTTGGAAATATCTGGGGCTAGAGGCAGCAGCTTACAAATAATCCGCGCGGCCCGTGCCAACTGCGTCCGAAACATTTGCAAACCCGTCTTTTTCCAGCAGCGTATCGAGACCACGGGCAATATCATCAACCAGTGAAATACCACCGTAAACCAATGCCGTATAAAGCTGCACAGTCGACGCACCGGCACGGATTTTGGCATAGGCTTGGGCGGCTGATGCAACACCACCAACACCGATCAACGGCAGATTGGTACGCTGCGACATCTGGGCCAATACGCGGGTAGATTTTTCAAACAACGGCTGACCAGATAAACCACCAGGCTCGCGCGAATACTGACCATGCAAGCCCACACGGTCCAGCGTCGTGTTCGTCGTGATGATGCCCGAAATACCCGATGCATCGGCGACAGCTGCCACGTCATCCAGTTCGGCTTCATCCAGATCAGGGGCGATTTTTAGGAAAATTGACACCGGACGATCAAGCCCAGCATTGGTCTGCATGACACTATCCAGCAACGCGGCAAGTGCTGCCTTACCTTGCAAATCACGCAGGCTTTCTGTGTTTGGCGACGATACATTCACCGTCGCGAAATCCAGGAATTCACCACAATACGCAAGAACTTTGGAAAAGTCGGCAGAGCGATCTTCGCTGTTCTTATTGGCACCAAGGTTCAGGCCAATGACCCCCTTTGGGCGCACCGTCAGACGGGCCAGCGCCAATTCCATACCCTTATTGTTGAACCCAAACCGGTTGATCGCAGCGCGGTCCCGTTTGAGACGAAACAGACGGGGCTGCGGGTTGCCAGCTTGGGCGCGGGGTGTGATCGCACCAACCTCCAAAAACCCGAAGCCGCAGCGCGACAAGGGGCGCAGCGCCGTGGCGTTCTTGTCAAATCCAGCGGCCAAACCAATGGGGTTCGGCAGGTCCAATCCTGCGAGAGTGGTGCGCAAACGATCCGACGTGAACGGGCCGCGCTTTGGGCCAAGCCCCATTTGCAATGCCTTGATCGCAATGCCGTGGGCGCGCTCGGGGTCCATCATGCGCATTGCGCGCAGACCTGCGTTTTCAATCAGTCTCATGATAGCTCCGGAAATTGGTGGGTGCCGTAGGCAATGGGCAAAGGCTTGGCCCAGATCACATCACCCATGGTTAATTCGCGGTAAAGATGGGGGAAAGACGCACCGCCGCGCGATGTTTCCCATACCAAGCCGGCCAAACTATCTGCCTCAACCGCAATCAGCATCAGATCAAGCATATCTGTGAAATACAACGCAGCGGTTTTGACCACAGTGTCGGCGCCGGAAAAATGCACATAGCCATCAGCCAAATCAATGGGGGAACCTTTGGTTGTGCCCTTGGCTTGCAGATCGGTCCACTCAGTGGCGCGGAAAATTTTGAATATCAACATGGGCGTCGGTTTGGACGCTACACGCAGATTGGTCAAGCGGGTGAAATGACATCATCTGCCGAAGGGTCAGCGAATCTGCATTTGACTCCTACCGCGCAGACGGGCCACTGTAATGTATATCCAACCTTGGGGGACCCAAAACATGCTTTCACGTATTCTGACATCCACTTGTGCGCTGGCGATGACTGCTGGCATGGCTGCAGCGGATTATTCGCTGACCATTCTGCACACCAATGATTTCCACGCGCGGTTTGAACCAGTCAGCAAATATGACAGCGGCTGCGGGTCCGAGGACAACGCGGAGGGCAAATGCTTTGGCGGCTCAGCGCGGCTTGTGACAGCGATCAACGATGCGCGCGCACGGACCAACAATTCCATCCTCGTGGATGGCGGCGATCAGTTCCAAGGCACGCTGTTCTACACATACTACAAAGGCAAACTTGCCGCCGAGATGATGAACAAGCTGGGCTATGACGGCATGACCGTCGGCAACCACGAATTTGACGACGGACCAGAAGTGCTGGCTGGCTTCATGGATGCGATTAACTTCCCGATCCTGATGTCCAACGCGGACGTGTCTGGCGAACCATTGCTTGCGGGTAAACTGGCGAAATCCACCGTGATCGAACGAGGTGGCGAAAAAATCGGCATGATTGGCCTGACACCAGAAGACACTGACGATCTGGCCAGCCCGGGCGACAACGTGACGTTTAGCGACCCCGTCGTAGCAGTGCAGGGCGAGGTCGACAAACTGACCGCAATGGGTGTGAACAAAATCATCGTGCTGTCCCACTCCAGCTATTTGATCGACCAGCAAGTCGCGGCCAATACCACTGGTGTTGATGTTATCGTCGGCGGGCATTCAAACACCCTGCTGTCCAACACCAACGAACGGGCCTCTGGTCCGTACCCAACAATGGTTGAGGACACAGCCATCGTGCAGGCCTACGCCTACGGTAAATATCTGGGTGAATTGAACGTGACGTTCAACGATGCTGGCGAGATTATCACAGCGGTGGGCGAGCCGATCAGCATTGACGGCACCGTGACTGAGGACGCTGAAACAGTCGCACGCATCGCTGAAATGGCGATCCCACTGGAAGAAATCCGCACTAAGGTCGTGGCGTCTTCCGCCGCAGTTATTGAAGGCGACCGGTCGGTCTGCCGCGTGATGGAATGCGAAATGGGCAACCTTGTGGCTGACGCGATGCTTGACCGTGTGGCAAACCAAGGTGTTGTGATCGCGATCGCAAACTCTGGTGGTGTGCGCGCATCCATCGATGCAGGCGACGTGACAATGGGCGAAGTCTACACCGTGCTTCCGTTCCAAAATACGCTGTCAACATTTGAAGCCTCCGGCGAAATGCTTATGGCCGCGCTCGAAAACGGCGTGTCGCAATATGAAGAAGTCGCAGGTCGGTTCCCACAAGTTGCAGGCATGACGTTCACTGTTGATCCAGCTGCCGAAGTCGGCGCACGGGTTTCCGACGTGATGATCGGCGGCGCGGCTATCGATCTGGCAGCCACCTACGGCGTTGTGTCCAACAACTATGTGCGCGGCGGCGGCGATGGCTACAAAATGTTCCGCGACGCAGCCAACGCCTATGACTTCGGCCCAGACTTGGCTGAAGTGATGGCCGACTACATGGCGGCCCAAGGGGATTACGCGCCATACACAGACGGTCGGATTACAATTAAGTAATCACTGACAATTGAACAAACAAAAGCCCCCGTCGCATACCAGCGGCGGGGGCTTTTTTGCGAATGCCTACTTTTCTGTTGAAAAACCCTTATTGATCTGAGCATTAGTTATTGATTAAATTTCCTTGTTGGTAAGGGAGATTGATCGCAATGATGGGACCACGTCAGGAAGCACAATCCGCTCTGTTCTATGATTTTCCGATAGACGGTCATGTCCCAGTTGATCATGTATTGCGTGCGATTGATGGCGTCCCCGATCATTCATGGAAAGCCATGTCTGCGTGCCGGGATGGTTAATCACCGCACCACGTCAGGCGATATTCGCGAAGCCATTGTCGCCGTTGAAGACGCGGTACGCCGGTCTTAGCCGTCCATCGGCATATCTGTGGCACCAATTTGTGCCAGCGTAATGCTGGTTTCGTCGCGCAAAATTTCCCAAAGCTGCGCAAGCCCTTCTTCGCCGCCAGCAGCAATCGCGAACTGCAAAATGCGCCCAAGGAATGCAAAGTTTGCGCCTTGGGAATACGCTTTTACAACGTCTTCACCGCTACGCAGACCGGTGTCAAAAAACAGTGGCATGTCTGGGCCAACAGCGGCGCGAATTTCTTTAAGCGCAAGGATCGGCGCAGGTGCGCTGTCTAGTTGGCGGGCGCCATGACTGGACACTTGGATCGCGTCGACGCCTGCGTCGCGCAGCATGACCGCATCATCGGTATCAAGAACGCCTTTCACCACAAGGTTACCGGGCCACATGTCGCGCAGTTTCGCAAGCGTGTCCCAATTCGCAGCCGCACGGCTTTCCGTGCGGTCAAAAGTGTAGCCGGGCATTTGGAAATTCGCCATGTCGGGCTTGCCTGCAAGCAGTGACGTGATCGACCAGCGCGGGTGTAATGCAAAGTCGACGAATTGCTTGGGACCGATCCGAAATGGCATTGTAAAACCATGGCGCAGCTCACGTGGACGGCGGCCGACCTCGGCGACGTCGACAGTCAGAACAATTGTTTTGTAACCAGCGGCCTTTGCGCGCTCCACAAGCTTAAACGTACCAACGCCGTCGCCGCTGAAATATAGCTGGAACCATGCGTGCCCTTCTGCAGCCTCGATCAACGGCTCCATTGCGGTGGATGCAACGGTTGAAACACCTAGTGGAACATTTTCGCGGGCCGCAAGTCTGGCCAACATCATGTCGGCGCTGGGACCAGACAGATTGCACATACCCATCGGGCTAATGCCGAACGGTGCCTTGGTCATTTGGCCAAAAACCTGTGACGACAGGTTGCGTTTACTGACATCGCGTAAAATTCGGGACCGCAAGGTCAGCGCGTCAAAAGCATCGCGATTGCGCGCTGCCCCAACTTCACGCCCTGCGGACCCGTCGATATAGTCGAACACCATCCATGGCAAACGGCGCTGCGCCAGACGGCGAGCGTCGTCGCTTGAATGCATGTTCAATGCCATTTAACTGGCCACTGCGTTCATGAATCGGTCGCGGATGACGACTGGGTCCATCGTGATGACGGGCAGTTTGATGTTGCCGCTGTCGCATTTGGATACGATCACAGTCATCTGTTTGCTGTCGATCGCGGCTTGCAGGACGCGACCTGTGTCCACGTCTTGGCACGTCACAA
>Ga0209712_10000488_pt1 | contig 35214 bp, 14 predicted proteins | sample ArcOceMetagenome_FD_187443 | JGI IMG/M metagenome (GOLD analysis project Ga0209712, IMG submission 187443) | Marine eukaryotic phytoplankton communities from Arctic Ocean - Arctic Ocean - Greenland ARC118M Metagenome (SPAdes) (version 2) | ecosystem: Environmental > Aquatic > Marine > Oceanic...
CTGTTGTATTTCTGCATAAGGCACTAAAGCATTCGCTTCAGAAGCTACCCCAACTTGTAATGGTGAAGTAAATTGATTTTTTATTAATGATGCTCCTTTAAACTTACCTGAGTCTATATTTTCAAATAACGTTTGTAATTCTGTTTGGCTATATGTTCCCAATACAGACTTAATCCATTCCATAACTTTATTAAAGAAAGATTTGATAACACTATTTGTATTAGTATCCTTAGGATTATTTTTAAATTTTTCAAACTCATCTGCAAGATACTCTTCATAGTATTCTCTCTCAAGTTCTGCTTCAGTCATATTAGTATATGTATCTGCAGAATTTCTAAATTTTTGCAATTCAATTTTAAAGTTTTTCCCTTCAGATCTAAGTTTTGATCTTACTTCTTTTTTTGCTATAGCTAAATATTCTTTTATTTGTTCATCAGTTAATAGCATTCTAAATACACCATGAAATGCTTCATGATATTTAAAAGGAGAATTTGCTCCTACATATATAGTTCCATTAACCTTTAAACCTCCAGCAAGTTCATGCAAGTTCATTACAAATGCACCAACTCTTTGACCACCTGCTTTTGAATTATTACCATATGTATCTATATCACCTATACTAATAAAACTTGGTAAGGTTGTATCAGCCCAATTAGTAAATACATCTATATCTTCTACATCTTGTTCTGATAAATTTACGGGTAATATTTTATTTGCATCTCTACCTTTATCTAATTTTTTTCTAAGTGCTAATAAGTTTTGATATTCAACATCTTGTTCTAAAGCTGCTGCTTCATTTTGAAAAGCAACATCTTGTAAAACCACTTCTCTTCTTTTATCTATTTTACTAATTACTTCAGACAAACTACTTTCAGAACTTACCTCTGTAGTATTTATACTTTGATTTACTTCTGCATTTACTAAAAGAGTAATTTCAGCAAATCTTGCTTTTTCTATTTCCGCTTCTCTATCTGTTAATACTACATTAGGATCAGCAATTTTTTTACTTACTATCTCTTGTATGTACTTTGAAGGTAACTCCTGAAAGTTTTGTGATTTATAATCATTAAAGTCAGGATCAGAAAGTTGATTTATACCAATTGCTATTACACTTTTTTCTACAATATTCTCTTCAATATTTGAGTCTGGTCTATTAAGAACAGCATTAAGCTGCATAGCCTGATTAACTAATTCTGAATTAGCAGTTAGTAAAATTGCTTGAGGTTTAATAACATTAATAGCTACTGTAGTTGTAGTATTATTTATAACGGTATTAACATTAGTATTCTTAGGTAAACTTTCTCTAAAGTTTTTAGCACTAAGTAAAACTCTATTACCTTTATATAAAATACTTTTATTTGCATCATCATTATTAAACTTATCAATTAAGATACTTAGTTTAACTGATGCAGATTTTGCTTCATTAACTTCTGATTGATCTAATTCATAGTAAGATTTTTCATTGGTTTTTTTATTATATTTTTGTAATTGTATTTTACCAAATTTATCAACTTTTAATTCAACATCATACCCTTCTGCAAAACTAATAAATAAAGAATTTTCTAATTCTATATTAAAGTTTTTTGGATACTTCCCATCCTTTTGTGTTTCCTGTGCTTGTGTTATTAATTTTACAGCTATTGCTGATAACTGTTCTTGTGTATATGATCTTGACTTTAAAGGTATTAATGCATATTGACCATTAGGTAAAAGAACTGCAGCTTTATATCTATCACTTTTCTCCCTTGATCCCGCAATAGTTTTTTGTTTACTATCTGCAATCATTTGTTCCCAAAGCTTCTGGTTTTTTAAACCAGCCTTTACATCTTTTATTAGTTTTATTTCTAAATCACCTGTTAAATTTGTTGAAGCAATTGCAGTACCATCTTGTAAATCATATATTAATAAACCACCTGAATTATCAGAAGTATTATATTGCAAAGAATTAAAAGAATTTTGTAAGCCTTTCATAAAATCTAACTGAACACCTTCCATAACTAATGACATACCAAACGGTAATTCAGAAAGATTCATGAATAAAGGATTTTTAGCAGTAATATTTGGGCCTATATTTTTCTCTACTGCTTGTGATAGCAATTGGCTAATAGAAAATATCTTAGCATAGTAATCTGCTAATTTATCTTTTTCTATTCCTTTAGCCTTTGATAAGTCTACTGTATTAAATAGTTGATCATAAGTTAAGTTAACCTGATTCTCTAATACAACACCATTAGAATTCTTAAAGACAAAAGTTTTATTTGGTAAATATCCAAAAACCCCATTAGCATTATCTACTGGATCAATGTTTGAGTCTTTTAATATTTTTGCAATTTTACTTAATGCATTTGTATTAGTAGTACGTAAACCTATAGAATATTCTTCAGTTTGTACTTGAATACTTGGGTTTATTTCTTTACCGGGCACAGAAAAATTACCACGTGATTCTTGTTTTGTATTTTTTGAAATAACTAATTGTAATCCCTCTACTTCCTCCGGGCTTAAAACAGAAAGTATTAGTTTCAATCTTTCTTTACCTGGATCATAGTTATTATTACTTCTATCTGACTTATTATGGTGAGGATAAAATGATAATAAATCTTCAATTGTCATTCTACTTACATCTTTTGTAAATTGGGTAAGGTCTAATGCTTTTTGTATAAATTTGTTATTTACTTTTTCTTCTGTAAAAGAAACCCTTGGGGCATTGTTTATACCTTGGTTAATATCTGTCTTTAATACCAACTCTAAGTTACCTCTTAATATACTTGCTGGTGTACTAACAACTATAAACTCTTGTCCTGTAATTTTATCAAATAAAGAACTACCTTGATTTAATTCTAATTGTCCAAAAGTAAAAGTAGTAGAGTCTGGTGCTAACTTTTCTAGTTGATCAAATACTTTATTTGCTGCTGCCCTAGTTGTATAAATAGATTCAGGATTTTTATTATTAGGATCAACTACAAGTCTTAAGGTAGAGCTTAATGGGTTACCAAACTTATCACTAATCATATAAAATGCTGAAGCACCGGGATCTGTAATCTTAATAATATTTACTGTTGATCCACTAGCTAATACTTCTGTGTTTTTTTTACCTGTTTTATTAATAGCTACTTCACTTACACTATCACTATTAATAATCTCACTATATGGTAAGTTAGATATACCTAAGACTTTACCTATTAAATCACTCTCTCTAGCTTCTCTACTAAGTAACCAATCAGCCAACCCAGTTTCAGCTTGTAATGCTTCGTTAGATATTTCTGTTTCTGTTGCCCATATTTTTTTTATTGCATTAAAAGTGTTTTTATAATTTAAACCTTCTTCAGTATTTTTCCACTCTTCCCAGCTTATTTTAGATTGACCAGCTACTAACTGTTCAGCTTCATACTTTCTATACTGTCTTAATAAAAGTTCTTCTAGCATAGGTGAGTTAGACTCATTTTCTATAATAACATCTATACCAACTTCTTCTAATACTTCATCTTGTTTAGTTTTATTTTCTTCAGCTAAAACTGCTGCTTGTTTTTCTTCTTTTGTTTCAGGAACAGTTGATTCTGCTTGGGTATCTTTTCTATATACTGATAGTTTTTGTTGAATTAAACCCCATGTAACTGGATCCTGTAAAGGTGTTACTTCACCATCAGGAGAATAAAATTTAGTAAGTACATTAACATTACCTGTCTGTAAAAATATTTTAGTTTGTTCTAGGTCAGCATAAATTGCAGGATCTAAAGAAGCTAATTGATTTACTAATTCATTTGCTTTAACTATACCAATATAATTTTTTACAAGAGACTTAAAGTTTTTTTGAATATTTTTGTATGCTTGCTTATTAAACTCAAAAGATCTATTAACTATTTCTTGAAATCTAGCTGGATTTTGTAAGTACTCTATAGCTTTATCATATGTTTTAGCAGTACCACCTAATGCTATATAATCTACAATCATTTTTAATGCCTCATCTACCTTAGATGTATCTAAAAAACTATCAGATGAAGAAGCCATAAACCTCATGTAATTCAAAAACTCTTTTCTAAGCTTTTCAATTTTAGTTCTATCAAAAGTTCCTTGTCTTTTACCCTCAAGTTTAGTTGCATTTTTTGGATCAGTTATGATATCATAAATAGCTTGAAGTCTTTTTGTTCTTTCATACTTCTTTTTAATTTCAGCCTTTGCTGTAGCATTTGATCCTATAGGGAGACCATTTCTATCTCTTATTATATTTCCGTTTTCATCTTTTTTAACATCTTGGTTATTAATCTCCATTAATAACATATCTAATTCTTTTGTAATAGATGCTGGATCTAACAATACTGTAAGATCACTAGCCTTCATATTTTTAAATAAAGATTCATTAGATAAATTAGTATAAATTGAATCTGCTCTTTTTATTGCTTGATTAAAACTATCTTGAGTAAATAAATATAAATATCTAGCATGTTCATATCCTGCTTCAGATAACACTTCTGTAATATACTCTCTACTACCTTTTGTAAATTGACTACTATCAAATGGGTTTTGAAATCTATCTTTTGATTGTTCATAAATAGTTTCTGTTTCTCCTATTTGAGTTATCATTTTTTGAAGTCTATATCTTAACTTTCCGTTTTTGATATCTTTTTTAGTAGATGGAAATGCTTCAGCTAACTCTTCATCTGTTAAAGATAAATAATCATTTAATTGATCTTGAAAGATTGAAGCGGAGCCTTGTTTAAATAATGTATAAAGTTGTTGAAACTTAGCAAAATCTTGTTTGTTTTTAAAACGAAACATATCATCATTATAAGAAGACTCTTTCATTCCATCAGCAATTTGTTTCTGTATAATAAAATTAAACTTAGTAGGATCAAACAATTGTTTTGGATCAGCTATTTGAGAATTCCATGATTTGTTATGCACCTCTACTAACTTTTTAACAAATGATTCTTCATGTTCTTTTTGTTCGGCATATGCTGTTGGATCACTATACTTTTGATATAAAGCAGGGACACCTTGAAAAAATAATTTTTGTGGACCTTGTACAACACCACCCATTAAAAACCCTGACATAAACACGTCAAAACCTTGAGCGGTAAATATATCTCCTATTGCAGAATTAATCATTGTGTTTTGTATCTCTACACCACCCATCATTGTATCTCTGTTGATAGCTGTAAAATAACCTGTAGTTGCAGCAGAAATTGCTTCTTGTCCTATTTCTTGTCCACCCTCAGCTACATTTGCAGCAAAATATCTTAACGTTGCTCCTGCAGCCATTCCAGCATTACCTTTTATACCACCAGCCTTTACTTTATTTAACCAGCCTGTAAATCCTTTTCCTGCATCAGAAAATACATTTTTATTAAGAATTTTTTTACCAGCACCAGTTCCAAAAGTTGATTTACTTTTTATAAGCCTTCTTCCTACTCCTTTGTAAGAATCATTAAATACTCTACCTAATGTTCTATTAAATCCACCTAATGCATTACCTAATACAAATTTGTTACTCAAATAGATTAAAGGAGCATTACCTAATGTAGTATAAAAAGCAGCTCCAGCTGCAGCAGACTGTGCTTTAGAAACACCACTATCAGTAATTCCAGCACCAAACTCTTCATCAGCTTTTAAATTCATAACATTATTTAAAGTAGTATTATAAACCATTCCTGCTTCTAACCTACTTTCCGCTAATGCATAATTTACAGCTCTAAGATCTCTATAGAATCCTCCAAACAAAGAAGATCCTTTTCCCATATTAAAAATATTTTGGGTTCCATTTTTGGCAGTTCTTAAACTACGTATAGCTGCCATTGTTTCAGGAGCAATAAAATCAAACATAAGATTTCCTACTGTTCCTAAACCTTGAGTACCTTCCCAAATTTTTCTAGAAGCAGCAGTATTACTTGCAGCTTTAGTTAAATTTCTAGTTCCTTTAAAAAGTTTAGTACCTGTAAATACATTACTTAACTTTCTCATTATATTTGCAGTACCTAAAGTCCATGCTCCTGCTGCAGGTACAGCACCAACACCAGTTGCTGCTACTGCTGCTGAACCTAATGTTAAAGCTAATTCTTCTACAGCAATAGAACCTATTATACCAAAAGTGTATCCACTATTAAGTAATAGATTATTAGTCCACGCCATAGCACCACCTCTACTTGAATTACCTATTGCCATTGCATCTTCAAACTCACCTGCAGTTTTCATGTCTGGACTTAATGGATCTCCTATGTTTCTATAAACACTTTTAAAACCAGAACCTACTAAACTACCAAATTGACCTCTCATTCTAGCCATATCATCCCAAACTGTTGAGTTTGCATTATATGATGCATCAATATTTGAATAAGGAACAAATCCTACATTAGCAAATTCAGGATGTTCAAAGAAACGCATAAAATTTTGAGCCTTTATACCTGAATAAACAGTATCAGCTCTATTTACTCCTGGTCCTGCATCATACTTTTTTATATTATCTATTTTATCTACCCAACTTTGTGCAGGGTTTTGTTGCTTAACTGGATCATATGTGTCTGTAGCTAATCCGGGATTTGGATTTACCATATTAGCATTAGCAGTTATAGCATATTTATTTATACTTGGAGCAAATGCATTAAGATTTTGTAAAGTTGCAGGATCAGATGTATTTGCAAAACGTTCATCTTCTGGTGTATTAAACAGTTCCTCTATAGGAACATACATAAATTCTTTAGAAGGAATTACACTGGCTGTACTTTGATTTGATTTAATAGTATCATCAAGTGTAGGTTTATTTTGATCTTCCATGTTATTATATTAATGTATTATTGATGATTATTGAGTACGGTTATCTTTGCCTTGTGCAATAGTATTTGCATCTTTTAATTGATTTGCTATCCTTTGAAATTGTTTATACTCATAATCTAATGACTGTATACCGTTTGTTAAATCAATACTTTTAGTCATCAAAGGGCTTTTTGTATATTTACCTCCTTCTGTATAAGTATTCAAATAATAATTCATAGTGTAATCATAACCCGTTCCAGCAGGTGATCTAACAAATCTTACATTTGCTACATCATATTCACCTGCGGGAAAATTAAATTCTGCATAATCTAAATCACCATTTGCATTTATTGCATTTACTATATTAGACATGGGTAATGCTGTTGCTGCTCTAGGATTTGTATCTACTGTCTGAGGATAAGCAAAAGATATTATACCATCATGCCTATTTAAAAAAGCATTGATATTTGAGTTTGATAGTGCACCATATTCTCCATCTATATCACTTCCATTAAAACCTTTACTTCTTAACCAACTAGCAGGTACTTGTAATTGATTTCCTGCAAAGTTTTTTAAGGCTTCTTCAGGATTACCATATGTATTAAAATACTTTATTGTAGCTGCTGGTAAAGTTTTTATAGCATTACCTGCTTTATCATTTCTTACATAGTATGTCCAATCTTTTTTCCATAACTCATATACTTTTTTTGCAAATGGATCTTTTTCAAGATACTCATCTGTATCTTTATCTATCATATTTCCCTGAAAAATACCATATTGATCAGGTGTAGTTCTATCTAAAACACTAATTTGATTATTAAAGTTATTAAGCATTCCCACACCTTCAGGAGAAGTCATACCAGGTTTAGGTATAAGCTCTGCTGAATAAACAGGTTGACTTAATAAATCTGAATAAGTTCCTATATTTTTTCCTTGCATAATACTATTAAAACTTCCTGTTGGAATAGCATTAGCCATTCCGTTTTGACTAGTTATCCTACCAGTCAATCCGGCATTCAATTTATTATACATTAAATCATAAACTATTTTTGCATCATTACTAACAGCTCCTGTTTTAATTACTTCACGTTCAGGGCCATACATGTATCTTGTTTCAGGTCCATCACTAGTTCTTACTGTATATTGTCTAGTAACTTCTGCTTCCATTGCTCTATAGTTACTGTCACCTCCATCCCCACCTTTACCCCAATTTTCTCCTAAACCATATCTATCAACATTGCTTATCTGTTTTTGCTGTACACGTTGTTGAACTAGTTCTTCATAATCATTAAAACCCATTATAACTCCATCTTCACCCATAATAGAAGGGAAGCCATTGTCCATTAATAATTTAACATTATTAGCACCACCGTTTTCATTTCTAGCTAATTCTAATGTTGTTGCATATGCCGGAGCATATACATTATTTATTAAACTCTCTTGTGTATTATTATAAGCATTTGTTCTTGTTTCTAAACCAGTATCGCCATAATACATATCATAAAGATCATTAAATCCATTTGAAACTAATTTTGTTACTTCAGGATTTTTTGCTGTAATCTCATTTTTATAATTCTTTACTATTTTTTTTGTAGTATTATAAGCTAATTTAATACTTTCAGGATATTTATAACCCATATCATCTCCATTAATATTTGTTTTTCTTTCCCCTAATTGTTTCATTAAAGAATTTAATGTACCTGTAACTGCTTCACCACCTATATCCATTGTATATGAACCATCATCATTTTGTCCTCTTGAATTTGTTACAGTGTGAAATTTTCTTACAGCCTGTAAAGTAATTTGACTAGTTACTTCTTTAAATTTATAAGCTTGATTTTCATTCATCTTTACTACATCTGAAGATTCAGTAAACTCTACTTCTTCTCCATCTCCACCCTCAACAGCAGTGGTAATACTTTGTGCATCACCTGTTATTACTTGCTGACCAAATACATCTAAGTTGCCTTGTAAAGCTTGATTTTTTAAAGCATCTTCAAGTAAGATATTAGCTCTATTATTAGCAGCCCTTTTTTCTTCCATCTTAACTTTAAAATCTCTGTTTCTTTGATTTTCTTTAAGTGTATTAACACGCATGGTATATTCTCTGTCTCTGTTGCCAAACTCTACAGCAGCATTTTGCATATCACCATTAATATTATAACTCATTAACATCTGATATGCTCTATTTATTTTACCTTGATCAGTTTTAGAAGGTGTATTTCCTATTTTTTGTATATTTAATTTTGCTTGTAATGCTGCAGCAGTGGCTTCAGAAGCAGACATAGTTTCTTTTCTAAGTTTATCCATCTCAGATCCAGGTATAACACCTTCGTTTGCTGCATAATTATCCCAATTTACATTAGCATTTTCTAATTCTTTTAATTTCTTGGTATCTCTGGCTACCATAGCATCATTAATATCAGTAATTCTTTCAATAGTTTCATCTGCAAAAGCAGTAACTCCTTGTTCTATTGAACTAAATTGTCCTGCTTGTATTCCAGCAGCAGCAAAATTTCTACTTTTTACAAATGCATCTGCTTGATATGCTTTCTGAACTCTTGGATCATCAAGCAATTTACTTTGTATTGCTTGTAATGCTGCACCAGTAATTAGTGCACCATTTTGTTCTGTTATTATCCAATCTGAATTTACAGATTTTGTACCATCAGATGCTACATTCTCAGCATAGTGATCAACTTTCATACTTAAAGGAGGATCCATTTCTTCCAACATTTTAGATGCAAGTTCTGCTAAATCTGCATCTTCTACATAAGTAGGTAACTGCATGTTTAAAGCTGTTGTATCATCTGCATTGATAAAATCATCCATCTGATATTGCATAGCTCTTACACCGGTATTCCAAAACCTTTCTCTTTGTTCTTGAATAGGAGATGTTTCTAACCTTTGAGCTAGTGCCATTTCCTTTCTGTACTTTGAAGTGTATACTATATCTTTAACAATATTATCATCTTGAACAAATGGTGCAAATACACTTTTAGCTGCATCAGCATTTCTTTGTATAGATAAATCCATACCAGATATTTTTTCAATCTGAGGTCCTATCTGTTCTGCAAATTGATCTCTTTTTTCTTTATTTTCTTGTCTTGATAAATCAGCATAAACTACTTTATTATATAGCTCATTAGCAGCTTGAAAATTAGCATCATACTTAGATGTTTTAGTATCAATAACCGCAGACAAAAATTTATAGTCTGGTGTGAATGGTTCAATTTCTGGTAAATATGTATTTACTCCTTTTAGGTATGTTGCCATAATTCAAAATTACTTTAATTTATTAAGTTTACAAAGAGATAAGAACAAACTCTTTAAGTTTAGATTCCTATTTTCCCTCCATAAAATGGAAAAGCCGCTGGCTTCTTTTTTATTGATCCTCCACCTTGAGATGTTTGAACATTAGATCCATAACCACCTGGAATACCTCTTTGATTCATTTGTTGTTGACCTCTATTCATGCCTGTATTTGGAAGACCACCATGTGTTTGTTGATATATTCTATTTTCAATTTCAGGTGTAGGTTGTTTACCAGCGTTTCTTGTATATTCTTGTATTTTATTGTAATAGTTTTGATCTTGATCACCTCTATTATCTTGATAAAATTCTCTACCTTCATTAGTAAAATAGGTCCTACCATATGCGTCTGGACTTATTTTGTACAAATTATTTAAATCATTTAAGTTACCTGTATTAGCTTTATTAGTTTGTGCTACGTTATACAAATCATTTGCTTGCTTTTTATAAGCATTGTTATAGTTATCTCTTTCTTGTAAAGCCATGGTAGTTCCATCATATAAACCCATATCTAAATTTGCATCTGTTACATTAGCTTTAAAATCAAGTTGAGGTTGTGTTGCACCAACTCTATTCATAGTATTTATGTTATTACTAAAAACTTGATTGATTGCACCGGCATTTCCTTCCATTGTTTTTCCTTGTATATTACTTCTTGCAATAGCTTGAGGACCATACATACCAAGTGCTTGAGCCATAGTCTTTTGTGCACCTATATTAGCATTTATACGCTGAGTTGGATCATCAAGAACATAATCTATTTTTGGTCTTTCTATTTCAGGTCCCCAGGGTAGATACAAATTATCTTCCATCATCCCTAAAGTAGATAGATTATTTAAATCTTGTGCCCAGAATTCATCAACAGGTGGAACTTTTTCTGGTATATCACCTGTTATTTCTTCATCGGGTAACTCAATAAGTTGTTCATCATCTGATGCAAAATCAACATCTAATCTAGGAGCATTAAACGTGTGAAAACCAAATTTACTATCATACCCTTCTCCTTTAACATAACCATCATCTCCTTTTTCTTTAAAGTAAGGCACATATAATTGATCATACAAAGATTTATCAAGAACTCCTGCTGCATTAGTTGCTAATTTTTTTGCTTCACCTTTTCTAGTTTTTTCAGCTAGTTTTTGAAACTCTCCCCATTGCTTACTATCTCTTCCGGCATCATATTCAAAACCATCTATCTGTTCAATTACATCTCCCCATCTATTATAAAAATCTCCTTTACCTTCTTCAGACATAAATACACTAGAACCATAACTTCCATCTCCTGCTTTATTTTGTCTCAATGGTCTTGATCCTTTAGAATATCTTCCATATCTATACTGACCTATTGGAGAATTTTCTAAAATTTTTCCCTGACCTTCTATATCTTCATTATATATTACTGTTGATCCACTACCTGAACCTTCAAGTTCTTCTCTTATTGTTTCTTCAGAATTATCAAATTTACTTTTTAAAGGTCTATATGCTCTTAATTTATTACCTACTACACTAAATGTATAACCTTTACTTCTTAAGTCTTCTACTCTATTATGTTGTTCAGAACCTACTTTAAAAGGATTTTTATAATCTGTAATTTCTCCAGCATCTTGCGCTTTAGGTAAACCCTGTCCACCAAATTTAGCCATACCTATTACATCATTGTTAGCATTAGATAGTTCCATTTCCTCAAAAGAACCTTGGGGTGGAGCTTGCATTTGCTGAGGAGCTTGTCCTGATTCAGCCATCATTTGTTGCAGCATAGCAATTTGTTGTTGTTGCTCAAATGGCATACTATCAATAGTATTTTGTTGTGCTTTTTCTATAGATATTTCTTCTATTCTAGATGTAAATTCCATAGGATCAATACCAACACTCATTAAAAATGGATGAGCTGCTAATGGTACACCATCATCAAAACTTTTTTTATTTTCTTGCATAAAAGCAAGTTTAGAAAGATCCATCATATTTTTTTGTAACATTAATTCTGCACTTCTAGAAGATATATTATCTGCATACTGTGAATCTAGTTCTGCATAAAAAGGATTTATATCATATTTTTTAGATATTTTTGCAGGTGTTTTTTTATCTCCACCCATATTAAATTCAGACATTTCTTCCTTGTTAAATTTTAATTTTGGGGTATCAGAATAAATAAAAGATTGCTCTGGTAAAAACATAGGTACACCACCTTGTGAATGTCTTGGTCCTTTTATATTATATAGACCAAAAGTACCATCATTAGATAAATCAGTTAATACTGTCTCTCCACCTTCCGCTTCAACATTAGCATTTTCTCTTGGAACAGCTCTTAAACTACTTCTAACACTTTCATCACGTGTATTATTAAAAGTTGTTTGACCATAGAACTCTTGTGGAGTTGTAACTAATCCATAATCTGCTTGATCACCAGTAGTGTAAGTTGATCCTCCATGTCTCATTAATTTGTCTTCAACAATTTTGCCGTCAACTAATTTAAATCCTTTAGGTAATTCACCATTTAGTTTTATTTTTGCCATAATTATAGTATTTCTATATCAGCTCCTGCTGCAATTAATTTAGCTATCATTCCTGAATTGATATTCATTATTTCTCCACCTTTTTGTTGACGTATAGGGACAGTATTAATTTGTGGTGCAGTAATTTCCGGTTGCATCATTTGAATACCTGCAGGCTCTAAAACTGACATTGGCATATCATATTGACTTAACATTTGTCTTGCTTCTGACATGTCACTTTCCATCTTAGGTAAACCTCCTACATACCTCAAAAATTGAGGATCTTCAGTATTATAGTTTCCTCTTGCTGTACCTTCACCTTCTTTATAATATCCACCCCAATCAAAATTAGAATTATCAAAATTCAATCTTGATCCTCCTTGTGCATTGTATGCATTAAAACTAGGCACTTCTACCTGAGGTCCTTCTTGGAATTGCCCTGTTTTTTTGTTATAAACATCTTGAGTCCTTACATTAGGTTCTCCATCACCGCTATATATTCCTGTATGATGTGGTCTCCATACATCTTTACCATTATCAGCATAACTACTTGGTGCATAATTATACATAGATACCATATCTCCAGGTTCTCTTTCCGCATCTGAAATTAACTCAAAAGGTATTTGTCCTGCAGTTTTATATGGTGAACCATAAGCTTTTTCTGTTAAAGAATAATTACCTCCAAGTGTAGGCATATCATTTGCTCCTGCTTCTTGATATGCATAGCATCCCATTGGAGTACAATACAATTCTCTTCCACGGTCAACACCATATGCTTCATATACACTACTACTAGAAGCATTTTTTTTAGGTAAACTATCTTTTACATTTTGAGATAAATTATTATATGCTATTTTAGCAGTTTCATCTGAATCAGAATTTATATACTGCATATACATTTCATATTCATCATCAGTAATATTACTATCTAATTCATCTATTCTAGCAGCTGAACTTAATACTTTATCTCTTACAGCTTGCACCCTTTCTTCTTCTGTCTTATATTTATCTCTTGTAGATTTATAATATCTATTTGCTGATGCATAATCACTTACATCACTTGGAAAAATAGAACCAGCATTTTGCATAGTACGGATAGGTTCACCACCTTCTTGTGCACTTCTGTTACCCATATATAATCCAGTAGTTTTATCTGCTTCAGATCCTTGTGTACCTGAATTAATATCAGTTACACCTAAATAATTAAAAGGTTGTGTATATGTTGCATATGCATTATCTGCTCTAGCATATTCTCTTTTATTAACTTGTCCTAAAAACTTTTCATCTGGACCAATTAAATCAGTAGCAATACCTGCACCATCTACAAGCCAGTTTGACATTGCGCCATAACCTTTTGCTAGATTACTATCCAGAGCTCGGTTAGCTGCTCCTTGAATTCCTCCTGTATCTACATTTAAAGTAGGTCTATTAATTTGATCATATGCATCCTGTACTTCACCCTGTGCTTTATTTTGAACACCCTTTTGATTTTGCACATTCAAACTATTATTCATTGATTGGTTTGATTGTTCCAATGGGGTAGATCCTAAATCAGGAAATTGATTTTGTAATTGTGCATCTGCCACATTTTGTGTGTCTTGTATAAAATCAGTTTGACCTGATGCTAAATTTGCAAAATAATCTTGTTGAGTATCATATGGAGTAGATGTAAAATTATTTAAATTACCAAACATATTATCAGGTAAGTTAAATTGAGCTTTAGGAAGAACACCACCACCTAATTCTTTTGATTGTAAAAGTTTTGAAATAGCTGATACTGTTGCATCACCTACTTCATTTATATTATCTCCTTGATCAGAAACCCAATTTTTAAATGGTTTTAATGTATTTGAAACCTTATCAATAGTACTGTTTATATTATTATCTATTATAGGTTGTGTTGCATTTAAACCAGATTGTTTACTTAAATCTAAATAGTTTTTTATAGCATTTTGATTTTTTTCAGAAAGATCTAAATTATCAATAGAGTAATCTGCATTAGCATATTTCTTAGCTTCATTTCTATTTCCTTTTTCTTCCCAATCTCTAAATACTCCATCTTTTACTCCATCTTGATTTAGGTCTTTACCACTAAACATATTTAGACCATCACCTATAAAGTTTACTGCTTCACCTAAATTAAATTCACCTTCACCTTCTTCAAAAGTAAGAGGGTTTACATAAAAAGGTTTATTAGATACAACACCTTGTTTATAATTATTTAATCTTTGTTGTTCAAATTTATTTAATTTATTATCTGTTGAACCACCAGTTTCTGCTTTAGGTGCATCATGAGTATAACCAGCTTCTTTAAGTCTAAGGTGAGTAGCCATATCTTTAGCCCTAATCTTTCTTTCACCTTTGTACATAAAGTGTGGTTCAAATTCACCACCTTCTTTAAAATTAGTTCCAAGGATTTCATTAAAGCCACCTCTTATTTGCTGACCCACATGAGGAAAAAGAATAGAAGCTTCTTCTTTTAAACCTAAACCTGCTGCTTGTCTTAATTGTTGTAATTCAGAAAAATCTCTTGCTAACTCATTATTACTATAAGGTCTATTTGGGTTCATTCTTGATGTGAATGAAGCTAATTTTTCTTTATTATTAGTACCTATAGCTTGTCTTGCTATTTTATTAAATTCAAGAGCTTCAAGATAAGCTTTCATTTCTGGTGTTTGTTCACCACCTTCTTGCATATTTTCTGATTCAGCTTTAGCCATTTCTCTTTTAATGACTCTATCTCTATTTGCCAAGTAAGCTGTTTCACCACCTTCTTCTTTCTTCCATCCCGCTGCATTCTTTGCAAAATTAGCCATCTTTACAACACTTGGTGTGTAGTCTTCAGGATTTGCCATAACCTTCATAGCAGCCTCCTGAACCCCCATACCACGTCTCTTAGCCCATGCTGTAAACTTACCTCTATTTTTCTTTTTGATTTCTATACCAGATTTAGCTTCATCTAACATTTCTACATTCAAATCTAGTGGGTCAGATTCTTCTGATATTACTTCATTTCTTGCTAGCTCTTGAGGATTTTGATTAACCTCACTTGCTGAAGCAGGTTGCGGTTGCATTTTTTCAGTAACTGCTTCAAATAAAGAAACTATATCATCCTGTTGCATTCCGCCCATTATAAGTGCCTCACCTATAATTTGTTGATCAATTTGTTGTTCTGATAATTGTATTATTACATCTATAATATCTTCTCCATTATTTACTCCTTCAGAAATCATAGTAGTAATTTGCATGATTTGAGGATCAACTTGTGGTTGTTGCATACTAGGTTGCTGACCTGACTGATTATGTGCTTCACCAGGCATCATTGAACCATCTGGCATCTGATGCATTGGTTGTTGTTGCATGCCTGATTGATCAGGTATCATTGATCCTCCTTGCTGTTTTACACTTTTTTTGTTTAAGTTCACGTTCATAATATTATATTATTAATATACAAATAATTAAGGAGATTCACTAATCTTTAGGGTTTAAGAATTACCTAGTATATGAGTCATAATGTAATTAGCAGTAGACATATTTGATTTTTTTGCGTCCCTGTAATATACTCTATTTAATTTATCATATACTTTTTGACCTAATAATTCTTCTTCACTAGTTTTATAATCTCCATTTATGTAATCTTTATAAATAGTTTCTTCATTTTTAATACTACCTCCTTTTTGTTTAAACCTGGGATCAAGTATATATTCCTTACCTTTATTATATGAACCTTCTTTTTGCCTCATAGATTCAGTACATGAAGTACATCCACCATCTTGAGCTTTAGGTAATGCACTACCACCACACTTGTGACATGTAGATACATCAGATCCACCATCTGCTGCTTTCCAAGACCAACCACAGCTATTGCATTTCATGGTTTTATTTAGTAAACCACCACCTTTTTGCTTTTCTTCTAATTTTAAATATTCAGGACGGTTGGGCTCTCTACCAAACAATTTTTTATAATACGCTTTATCATAAAGTGTTCTAGTATAATCTGATGGAGTGTATGCTCCATCTTCTGCCCAAGTACCTCCTACATGGCCATTTACATTATGGTAGTTAGACTGATCACTAAATGTTGGATGATTTGGTTTTTTCCATTTATCACTTCCATGATTATCCTTGTCCATTCTCATATGGTCACCAGACTTCCAAAAACCTTGAATATCATATGTTCCAAGATCCCACATAATATCTCTATCCTGTTTTTTACTTTCAGAAGCTACCCAAGTTTCATATTCAATTTTTTCTTCTTTTGTCAATGCAGTATTGTACTCATCTTTAAATAGCATTTCAGGGTCACCACCATCTTGTGCCATAGGCATTTCAACAACATAGTCTGCATTACCATAGTTATAATTTTCTACCCCTGGTATCATATCTTGAATAATACCATTATTACCATACCCTCTAACTGGAAAGTCTACACCCTCCATAGTAATATTACTTGACTCAATAATATTAACTGGATTATTTACATCAGGACTATTTCTTTTATATCCTTCTATAGAAATAAATTCAAATATGTCTGTTATATATTCGTTTGGTCCCCCTTTAAGTCCTATGCTTTTTTTATGTCCCATTATCTTTTGGATAATAATAATTTAGTATTACTTAATCTTAATAACATTTTTCTATTTCCTGAAATATTTTTTCTTAATATTAATTGATTAGAATAATGTCTAAACTTTTTACGTTGTGTAGCAGATTTTTGGTAATTTAAATTAACAGAGTTAAGAGGTCTTATATACCCATTACAATGTGTATTAAATATTGGTTGTTCTGCATTTGTAAACTCACCTCTATCATTAGTAATATCCCAGAATTGATTAAATCTAAATTTGTGTTCCACCTTAGAAGCTAAGATATCAATATTATTTGTATTTATAATAGGATATGTTAATTCACCCCAAGGATTATTATATGGTTGTATATTAAGATTTAATAAACCTGATACCTGATCATTGTTATATATTATTGCATGATCAAAGTTAAATTCTAAATCTTCCCATTTATCTTCACCACATGCATTTCCTAAAGTATTATTTTTATATACGTAAGTTTCTAGTTGATATTCTATACTTCTTATTGTATTAACACTTTGACCTGTATTAGATATTAAATCAATCTCCCATGGATAATTTACATTATAAAAATTAGCAAAACCATCACACCTTGCATTATGTCTCCAAAAACCACCAGTACTATAATTAGGAGATGTTGTATTAAAATAAAAATAGTTACACTCTCTATCACTTATAAAGTTTGGATTACGCACATTAAAAATTAATGGTGCTGAATCTGGACATGTACCAGTAATAGTTGTTGTAAAACCAGGTGGTGATGTAGGACATGAACATGAAACCTTTCTACATATAGGTGCTTCTCCTGGAACATCTGTACATGTACCTGATGATTGATTAAATGCTCCTGTAGAATCTGGATAAACTAATGTGTATCCTGCTGGACAATTACAAGTAAATGCCGTACTACATACTTGACCAACAAGTGCCTGTGCAACTATTGCCCAGTTTGTTATTGGGTATGTAGCTGTTATTTGAGACTGAATACCATATTGATATGGATCTTGTATAGTTGCAGATATAGTTGCTGGCCCTCCTGTAGAAGTAACTGAATTAAAATTCAATTGATTTAGAGGGGTAGGACTATTTACACCTGCATATACTCCATATACAAACTGATTTGTTGGACTACTAACATTACCTGTTAAACTTTGATTTTGAAAAACAGTGCAATCTCCTGCACTAGTATCTGTATCTGTAATTAATATTATAATTTGAGTAAATGCAGGGTCTGCTGATCTATCTCCTAATTGAGATCCTGCTTTATTATTTAATAATGTTTGTGCACCAATAAAACCATTTGAAACCGATGTACTTCCTCCAGTACCTCCTGCTGCATTTCTACCAGTAATCATAGAAGTCATCCAACTATTAATTTGTCCTGGTGTATATGTATTAGACATAGTAAATGTAGAGGCTGCTGCTACATTACCATTATTAACATTCCACTCTCTACTAGCATTAGCCCATGCTGTAAATCCTATTTGCATTGTCCCAGCAGTTTGAGCAGCTAGAATCTGAGGATCTGATATAAATGATTGTAACCATTGTTGCTGTGCATTTTGTCTAGAACCAGGAGTAGCTGGATTTGCACCGTATGGTAAAGTACTTGTTGAAAGATCTACGGCAATTACTATATCTAATAAACATGCTTGTACACCTCCTGTTATAGTAGCACCCAATTCTTGTATATCAATTGTTGCTGGTAAAGAAGTATTTTGACCTTGTTCACATAACAATGTAGTAGGATTATAATTATATCCAGGAGGACATTGTGCTACATTTCCTGTTATTGTTTTAGTTGTAAAAAAATGATTTATACTTGGTAAAGCTAACTCTGGGTGCCAATCATGAAATGATATCCAAGCTTTTGCTTTAGGATCATAACTAATTGTCCAAGAACAATCATCAAAATATAATGGGTCTCCAATAGTTATATTAAAACCTCCTGATGTTGTAAGTCCATTATATGTAAACCCTTCATCTTCTGTAAATGATACATTAACTATATATTCAGATTTAACTTTATAATCTCTTTTACAAAAATATACTATATCATTATTAGGATCATAAATAGTCTGACACCCTACACCGTATACAGGATTATCAGATAATACAGAATGTTCTAATAATGGAAATTGTCTTACTAAAGATGATGGTAAGTATTTATTAAACCACCACTTCATTCCTTTATTAGATATAGGATCTAAACCTTTACCAGCATATTGAAATATTTTTCCTTGTGCTTGTGATATATAAAATAATCCCATAGGCGTATTCATAACACCTCTTAAACTTTCACAAGAACCATATTCATTTGATACATCTGAATTTGCTACGTTTTGAAATGGCTGACTAAATAACCCACCATCTCCAATTGTAATCTTTGTATCTAATTGAGTTTTTAATGTATCAAGACCTTGAAACATTTGAGGTGATAAGTATGGAAAAAATACTAGTGCTCCATTTTTATTAATAGGTTTTATAACACTTACTTCACCTTTAAAATCTTTATAATTAAAATTTAAAAATACTCTCCAAAAATCTTTCTTAGATTCATCTTGTGCTTGTAAGGAATATATTAATCTTTTAGGATAACTTGTATAACATGTTGCTGCAACCAAAGGATCATAATCTAATGGTTGAATTTCTCCAAAACTACTTAGTTGTGTTATAAATTTAGAAGGGCTTAATGAATCATCATATTTATAAAAATTATCATTCTTTTCAATTTGAGCATGAAATAATTCATCTATATCATTATAGTCATATACACTATATATCTTTCTACCAGGTGTATCTTCATAATCTCTTTGATCTAAATTTATTTCAGACTCTACAAAGAAATCTAAAACACCATTACTATGAGTATATGCATAAGCAAAACGCATAGCCATTGCAGGATTAGGATCGCTAGCGTTACCAAATATTCCTGATAAACCAGCAAGACAAGAATCCTGACCTCTATCTAAATAATATAAATCATCAGGAAATTTTGCATCTAATGCATTTTCACTCTGTATTCCTAATGTAGCAATTTCACCAGCTAGTGTTGTTATATCAAATCTTTGTGAATTTAACCAATATCTTGGATAGGGAATATTAACATACAATGAATAATCAAATGTAAATCCATTGGGTTGACCATATAAAAAATTACTAAATACAGGCATTATAACTTTTTCTGTATATCTACCTATAAATACATCACCAGAAAAAATAGGTTTACTAGTATATTTAAATTCATTAGGTTTTGTAGAATCTAAAAGTTCTACACAACCTCTCATTTGAATTTGTTTAATACCTGCTAATTGACCATATTGATTATCAAAGTTAAATTTTAAAGCCCCATAATAAGCAGATATTTGAGCTTTTCTAGGTTCTTTAGGATTTAACAAATAATCTGAAGAAAAGTTATTAGGTGTTGAGTTTATATATTCTCCTTGTGCATTTAAATTTATATCCAATTCACCACCAATTACAAATCTAGATTTATCTTCAAAATCTGGATCTACTAAAGGTCTGTCTAATGCAACAGCAACTGTGGTTGGTCTAAATAAATTATTTATTTTATATTCTCCCTGATTAAATGTTTGAAATGATGAACCTAAATAATTAGCATCTGTATTTTTTATTCTCCATAAACCATTAGTTTGATTTCTATACTTACTAAAAAATCCTTGAGAATTGTATTTCCACAAAAAATCTGAATCATTAACCATAGCATATATCAAGTCAATAATTTCATTACCACCTATAGATAAATTTGCTTTAGCAGTAGCCAGACCTGAAAATAGTCTTAATACAATAGGAAGATTAGATGTACTAGTATCTTTAGCTCTTAATCTTTGTTTACTAGCACCTATTACTCCTGGAACAGCACCTAAAGCAACTTGTGTGGCTTCAGAGACAGCAGTAACAATATCAGTTGCTACACCACCACTATAAAAATCTCCAATTGCCAATAAATCATCTACTAAAAACTGTTGAACTAATTCAAGAGCTAAAGAAGTTTCTGCTGCTGCTATAGCTAATCCTGCTTGTGGAACTGCAAGTACGGGGTTTGGGATTGAACCAGCTCCTGCAAGACCTAAAAAAATCCCTGTTATAGAAGATGAGCTTGCTTTAGCTCCTTCAAAACTGTCTGTCTCAGTTCCAGCTATTTGATGAAATGCATAACCCAAACCAATTATTGCAGAAATAACTGCACCACCATTTCTTAATAATTTAAATTGAGGGTGATCTTCAGATGGTTTAAAATAACCACTTGAATTACCAGTTAGCTGTCCATATATTCTTGTTTCATATGCATTTAAATATGGTTTAGTAAACATTAATTCTGGAGAAGAAAATGTAAATGCTTTTCTTGAATACCCTGATGGCTCACCATTAACATCTGCTCTATCCCCTAATGCTCTATATGTGGTTAAAGAATTACTAAAAGTATTACAACCTGATGTTCTATTAATTGCACCTGAATTAATACCATCATGAAAATATACATCTGGTCTTAAATCATTATAAGGATAGTTAGGATATAACCCCTGTACGTCTCCTCCAATTAAATTTTCTGCATCAGGAATACTATACTTACGCATATTTCTAAATAAACCTTTAGCAAGTATAGATCTAGCTCCTTGTCTTGATCCTCTTAATATTTCATAACCAACAACATTTTCAATATAAGTTCCATCATTATATGTTGGTCTACCTATATTATTAAATTCAACTCCTAATACATTTATGTTATCTCCATCATCTGTAGTTATATCTAATGGACCATTGTTACCAATTTCTTCTGTAGGCATCTTGTGATGTCTAATAGGTAAACCACATAAATCACCCCAAATATCTGGTTTATTGCTAGGATATCTTTCTGTTGATTCCCAATATCCCATTTTTCCTCTAGAAGTTACAAGTGTTCCATCATCTTGTTGTTCAGTTAAATTTTGTTGAGATATTGAAGCTGTATTATATACTTTATATACAGGATCTCCATTTGTATCTAATACATTGTCTCCAAAAATAATATCATTTTCTAAAGCAATACTACCATTATCTAATGTATAATTTACAGGAGATCTTCCAGGTATATGATATGATGATGATCTTTCTCCAGTATTATATATCCAACGGATGAAAAATGCATATTGTTCATCACGCATAAAACCCATTTTGTTTCCTCCTAAACTATAATATGTTGAAGGAACTTTATTAATTACCCAATTAACTTCTATATTATTTGCAATAGGTTGATAATTAAAATCAAATTGTTCAACAGGTCCTTGCCTTATTAGCCAATCATTTACAACAAACATTGACTCAGACTTTTCATAAGCTGGACTACGTAATGGAATTTCACTTAATGCTATTGCTATTAAAGAAGGATCAATAAAATCAATATTAATAGATTGTTGTTGAGTACTATATAAACCAATTCTTTTTGCAAAGTTTTGTCCTTGATTTCTAGCTAAAATAATTAACTCATAATAATCATAATCTGTATCTAAATTAGAAATTGAAACATCTAAAGAACCTGATGTTCCCCTATGACTCCATAATGTTTGAATATTTGATACACCTATATAATCAGTTACTTTTTGTTCATTTTCTACATATGCTATAAAAGCTTGATATGCACCATTTGGCAACATTCCACCATCAGTGTTTTTATCTAATTGAACACAAGGAGTATCTAACAATGGTGCCAATCTTAATTGTTCACAATCTAATACATTTGGTTCTATATCACTGTAAAGTACACACGGATCACCCAAAGGAGAACTAATATATTTCTTCCAAGGAATATCATCAATGTTTAATGAACGTGATGGATTATTACCATCATCCCAATAAACTTCCCATGAACAATCAAAGTTTTCTTTTGCTGCACCTGTAATAAGAAATTTCTTATTAAAGCTTAAACAAGTATCATTAACTAAAGTTGTATATTTACATTCACTATCATCAAATGTTCCTATTTCTGATGTATTATTATCAGTAGAAAATACTATCCATTCATCTCCATACATATGTATTGCTCCAATAACTGTATAAGGAATAACTCCACATTGTAAATTTGCTGGTTCATTACCTAATATACCTACATCACCATCAGATGAATTGTTTACAGCATTACGTGCATGCCACCAACTTTGATTATTTTCCAAAGAAGGTGTAATGTCTTTATTCATTCCTTTTATAAAGGAATTGGTATTTACAGAAGAGCTACTTTGATTAGACCTATTTCTGTTTTCCATAGAAGATGTTCTTTTTTTTGCCATAATATATTAACCTTTATTTAAGAGGTTGTACAAGTTGATGATGTACCAGTCGTTGATGTATTTATATTTGGTGTAAACGCAGATGGCATAGGTAATACAGGATTTGCTGGTGCATAACTTAAAAACATATTATAATAATTATGATATTGCGCTCTTCTATTCATAGTAAACACTTTTCTCATTTCTGCAAAATCAGGTGTATTAACAAAGCTTAAAGCATTATTTCTTGCTCCTCTTAATCTTGTTTCCACTAACTGTAATTGTTGAGATACATTTTCTCCATTCCAAACCATATTTTCTAATATCCTTTGTTTTAATGCATATTCATAATATTCATTACAATAAGGATGATCTAATACTAATAAGTCTCCCCATGCATCCTCCATAGCTCCTTGATAACTTATATATGCTTTACCAGTTCTAAATGTTGTAACCAAAAAACCGTCTCTTATTTCTGCTACATCCAAAGATTGTGCACCAAGACTTGGACAAAAACATACTGGATCATTAACATTTTGTATTCTTAATTGACTCCAATAATCAAACTGTCTATATTGATTAGGACCTACCCTTTGAATTAACTGATGAGTATTTTTATCATCACAAGTTTTTATTACACATACATCTTTACATGTTCCGCTTTCTTCACAAGGAGCTACTTCACCTGGTGCAGGCACATAAGGTACATCATTATTAAATGTTTCCACATGTGTACCGGAAGGCATTGTTGCATTTACAGTATAAGTACCACATCTAAATGCATAATTCATAAATGCAAAATCCATAGGTAGTTGTCCTCTACCATGTTCAATATCAATAATAACTTCTTTAGTTCTATGAATTTTTAAACCTAAATCATAGTTAACTCTAGTTGCAACTTTAATAAGTTGTGCAGGTTCAATCATACCTTCTAAAGCATATGTAGAAAAGTCAATGGAAACATCTTCCATTAATTGAGTGAACGTTCTATATTTCTGTGATACTCCCATTATTGTCTATTTATATTACGTTTATTGTCTGAATCTTCAGAAGGCACTTTCATAGTATTCATCATAGTACCAACTACTTGTTGTTCTATCTCAGCAAATAATGCTTCCGGAATATATATTTCTTGTTGATATCTAGGAATACAATTATTTGTTTCATCACAATCCCATCCAGTTATATCAGAATCAAATACACCTTCTAATTTTATTGCATCCCATTCTATATTAGGACAATATATGTATCCATCTAACCACCAAAAATATAATGTTTTATTATATCTAAAACTAGTTGTTCTAGTCATTGAAGTATATGTACCAGGTTGAGTTGCCTGCATTTCCTGTGATCCATCTATTGAACTTACAGTACGTATTAATGGCCCCCAGTATCCTTCAAACATAGAAGGTAATTTTAATTTTGTACGTTTTATTGTACAACCACTTGTTATTCCTGCACAATGTGCTTCTACTTTATCAACATCTATTAATTCTATGTATGGTAAAGTTTTCCATACTGAATTAAATTTCATTAATTTATTTGCAAAGTCTTGTCTTCTCATTAAGACTTGTGCATACTTTTCTATTAAACTGTATATGTATCTATCAGTAACAAATGCATCTTGTACTTCTGCTTTTACTTGACCTCTGATTCTAGATATTGCTTCTGATATTTGTGACATCTTGTTTATTTTTCAAATTCATTATAATGTTTTAACTCTTCTTTGGTTTTTTCAGAGTTGTGATCATATAAATGAGCCACTCTGTATTTGTTTTTCATAACTACATACTTAGTCCAATTGTTAGGGTATTCCTTAGCAACTGATCTTTTAAATTCTCTACACGCTACAAACCTCCATAGATCTCTATTTTTAAATCTGTATTTAGTTGACCAATTAGTGTAAAATATTTTTGCTAAATTACCATCAGTTTCCCAGTTTTTGTTTTGTAAAACTTTACCATATTGATTTGATAATGTGTAATTTGTATTAACTGATTTTGATGAAGGACATGTTCCAATAAACAAATATCCTAATGAATCAGGTAACTCTACACCATCTCTATTCTTAATGACTGCCTTCCATAACTTTACATTATATAATTTAATTATAGTTTTTAATTTACTATTATCAATATCAGAGTATAAAGGTTTTTTATCTTTAAACTCTTTGATTGTTTCTTCATTTAACAATCCTAATCTTTTTTCTCTATATCTTGGAGCATTTAAATTAGGTTTTTTAAAATTGTTGATCATATAGTTATATTTATAATTTACAAAAAAAACCCCACTTTAAGAAATTTAAGTGAAGTCTTTATATAGCTTGGTAAGTTAATTCACAGATGTTTCCCATTGTAGGATGTTGAATTTCTAATTTACCTGACCTTCTATTCCCTACATATTTATTACTATAATGATAATAATCAGCCTTACCTAAACTAGGTAATGTCTTTTCTATAAATCCTGCTGTCTCATTAGATGTCATATATTCTACCTTTCTATCAGTATGTATGTGACCTTTAAATAAAGTTCTATTTGTTGTTGCTCCCCACTCCTTAGGATATTCTGTAGCAAATATTAAAGGATTATTTTTACTTCTTTTATCCCCATGCTCAAACGCATTAAAATTATTATACCACACATGCACTTTTCTTTCTTCATATTTTACATCCCATGTTATTTTATCACAATCTATTGATCTTGATAGAGCATGAGCTAAATGAAAAGAAGAAAGTCTATCATGATTTCCAGGGACATATACTACTACTAAATTATTACAGTGAGCTTTAATGAATGTTACTGCCCAATGCATTGCATCAAAAGCTTGCACGTAAGCCTCTGTAGCACTCATACAGTTATCCAAAGGTGTTCCACCGCTAGTTGTCCCGGAAAAGGTATCCATATTGATTAAATCGCCTCCTACAACAAAGTACATAGTTTCTATGTGGTGTATAGCATTTGCTCTACTTACTAAGTCTTTAACTGTATCTTCAAAATCTTTATCTATGGTGTCATTACCTTCTTTACCAAAATGAATATCCTGTAGAGATATCACTGCACAATGTGGATCATCAGTAAATTTATTTTTGTAAGGTATATTTGATATTTTGTATTTTTTGGGAGTCCAGTTTTTTAGTAAGTCTTCAAATAGTTTTTCTTCTGAATTTTTTATTTGTGATACTAATGCTGAAACTCTCCAATGGTCTCCCATTTGTTTATTCCAATACTGAGAAAGTTTCCATTTATCTGTATCTATTTTTAATAAAAGAATAATTTCTTCTGCACTTTTTGGTTCATGATCAAATGTACCTGATATCTTTCCCTCACCTTTTTCTAAATCTATAGATTCAACTAATTGTGAATTAGTAGCAGCTTTATCAAAAAAATTAACTTTCTTTTTTTCTGCTTTTCTTTCTTGAAGTATTTCTCCTTTTATTTTAATATAATGTTTCTCAGAAATACCTAATTTAGCTGCACAATACATTGGACGTTTTTTCCACTTTAAAGACTCAATAATTCTTTGTTTCAAATAACTTGATTTCATATTAATTTCTTTTTAGTTTTTTATAAAGATAGTAAAAAAAAAGAGACTGGCTTTTGAACCAGTCTCTCCAACGTTTGTAGTAGAAAACCAACAAACCACCACTCTGTTGTTTTTTTTATACTGCTATAGTAGAAACTAACAATTCAATAGGTTCACACCCTGCCCCAATTTGAGAATCTTGAATTTTAATTTTATAAGCAGTGCTTGCTGTTAAGTTAGTTATTGTATAATTTGATATTGTAGTTACAATAGGCGTAGCATTAGCTAATACCCAACCACTTGGTGATATCTGTGTATCGTAATATACATTTAAACCAGTACTTGAACTCCATATACCATCCCATAATACATTTATAGTAGAACTTGTTACTACACCTGCATATGAATTATATGGATTATGAACAAGATCACTTGATGTGCATGCTCCTAAACCATTAGATATCATTGATGCAAACTTTTGTATTATTGAATCTAACCTTTCTCCTGATGTTATTGATAATAATTGACCAGTCACTCCTATTTGAAATGAAGTACCACAATAGCTTACACATGATGCACATTGAATGTCATCACATCTTTCACTACCTACACTACAATCTGTGTAAGTACAAGCATTTGTTAGAGCTGTATCAGCACAGCCACATTTACTACTACATTTTGTACAATTACAAGCCATTTTTTATTTTTTTAAATTTTATTTTATGCACACCCAGATACTATTTCACTTGAAATTGTTGATGGATCTTCACTTACATTCCAATTACCACCAGTGTTAGTTGATATCTCTCTCCATGGATAGACTAATGTTCCTCCAAGTGGAGTATAAGTTTTACTTGTACCTGCACCTAATACAAATATTTTAATACCAGCATTTAATGCAGTAGTTGTAAGAGATTGTAAGTATGCATAATCTGTTGCATTCCAAACATCATCTGAACCTCCTGGTAATTCATCTGTTATTACAATTAAATATTTAGCTACATTAGCTCTAAATGCTCCTAAAAATGCACTAGACTCTATTACTTGTCCAATTGACATATCTGTTGGTTCTGGTAATCCATCACCACTACCTAGAGGAACATTTGTTGGTGCAGTTCCTGAATTAAGTAAATTTAATTGAGTAGTAAATGTTGAAGTATTATTATTTTGAAATAATTCCCAACCAGTAATAAACTGTCTATGACCTGTTCCGGTATTTATAATTCTTTGTGCAACTGGTAATGCAAGATAATCAGTTGATGTATTATAATTTGGAACAGATGTTGTTCCTGATTTTTCATCTGCTGTTACTAATCCTAATCTATAATTATTAGATCCTGAAGCATTATCAATAGTAGTTATTACTCCTGCTATACCAGATTTAATTGTATCTATTTCAGTACCCATACTTGCAGTATAGTCAATAATAAATGCTACATCCATACCTTGTGAACAAGCTGCAGCGGCACTAGTAGTTGTAAAACTAATAACACTATTTGTACACACATTTGTTACTCCGCCATAAACTACAGTAACTCTACCAGTATATGTTGTACCTGCTACTAATCCAGTACTAAATGTATGAGAAACTGCTACTCCAGGATTATTAACTGTTGTTGTTGCAACTACTACATTCCCTGAATTTAATATGTCTATTGTATATACTGCTGTAGTTCCTAACGTATTATTTAATGTTATTGTCACAGCTGATGATGTTATTGAACTTGCTATTATTGATGCTGGACAAGGAACTATTCCTGTAACAGTACTACTTTGATCTGCAATACATGTATCTACTCCATCGGTAAAACTATAGTTAACAGCAATAGATAAATCCTGTGCTGTATTTAAAGTAGTTGTAGGAAAAATATAACCAGATGGTTGATTCTGTAAAGAAGATACACTTACTGTTGTATTTAATGATGCGCCTAATCCATCAGTTATTGTTAATTTTGTAAACCCTGAACTATCATTAAATGCAGCAGGTACTGTTGAATTAGTAAAATCAAATATAATTCCATCAATTAAATTAGTACTTGCATTTATTCTATTTGTTGTTAAATATCCAAAAGTAATTCCATCACATCCACTTGGGCAACAGTTAGTTTGAATACTAGATATAGCAGTATACATATCATCTATTACTACCCAAGCATTTTGCACAGTTTGTGCTAATGTACTTGGTGAACTATTCCATCCTGTTATAGATCCATATGATGTACTTGCTGTTGTTAATGTTGTATATGATCCTGTAATTACACTTTGTGCTATTGCAGCATTAATTGCTGCAGGTAAACCTACTGCTGTTCTTAATGAACAAAAAGCACTTTCAAGTGCTAGTACTACTACTGATACATTTGTTAATGTTCCTATATTACTAACACAAGTTGGTACAATCTGAACTTCAGTTACTGCACCTGAACAAGGTAATACACATGCTTCTAAAACATCTAATCTACTACTATAACTTGTAAGTGTAGAATTAATAACTGTTATGCTAGATAAATTAGTACATACTTGATTTGCTATAAGAGCTGCAAATAAATCTAAACGTAATTCAGTTACTGGATTTCCTGCTGCATCATTATATTGCAAGCATGCAGGTAGTGTCATTATAGGAAGATCATTCGTCACTTGTTTAGCACGTGGTAAATCACTTCTTGTATTATTAGCACAGATAGAATTAACCATCTCCTGTAATACAGGTACTAAAGTTGTTGGAGTTGTACCAGATATATTTAAACATTTTAAGTCTAATCCAGTAAGAGAAGGATTAGCTGATACACCATTAGTAATGATATCACAAACCTTAATAGCTAGTTTTGATGTAACTTCACTTATTGTATCACCGGAGCATAAGTTTATACATGCAATGTCCGGTCCTTGCCATACTACACAATTAGAAGATATATTATCACATCCATTTGTGCTAACACTTGAATTTGTTGGGATCATAAATAATTTTTTAACTATAATGTACTATTGAGTTGTAAACTATACAATTATAATATACAAAAATTTTTAAAACCAAACAAGAAAGTCTGATCTTAAAAATTTTTGTTAAATATTTATGGAAGTATATTAACCTTCTGTTACTACAGCTTGTAATACTTCTTCTTCTTTTTCAACAGGATCTTTAATTGGAGATAAAACACCGTCAGCAAGATTTACATTTACTTGACCATATTTAGTTTCTAAATCAAGAGTAATTTTTTTCCATTCTTCATTTAATAGAGAATGTTCATTAATCATTGATTGTCTAGCTAATTCAGCAGAACCAAGGTTCATAACTATGTTCTGAATTTTTCCTTGAAGTTCTTGAATGTTCTTTAATTCTTCAGAACTTAATTTTTCAACTTTTGCTTTTGTGGTTTTTTTTGCCATAATAATATTATTTTTAGTATTTGAATTCACAACAAAGATAATGAATTTTTTCTATTTAAAAGTAAAGGTTCTTTTTTATATTCTCTACCTTCTTTTATTGAAAACTTTTTACTCATATGAAATAAACCATCTTTTTTCCATTTACCATTCCATTGAGATTGTGTATTTGACCATCTATCATGAGATTTTGCAAACTTCCAAATTCTTGATCCATTTCCTTTTACATCTTTTAAAGACTTTACCCAAAACATATCTAAAGGTCCTAGCTCTCTAGATTTGTTTAGTAAATCTGAAAGCTCTTTAGTTCTTTTACCAATCACACATATATCTATATCAGTAGTCTTCCAACCTTCAAGTATTCCACCTACTAAATATAACTTGTAATGCTTCCAGTCAAATTTTAATAATTCTTTTATATAACTCTTATATATTAAATCATTAACTCCTTTTAAATAAGGAATAAAAATAAAACTACCATTTACATTTTTAACTGCACCATCTGTTTCTAAATTATAATTTTCTTCTTTCCAGAATGTTTTCATTGCTTTAAGTATTTATTTACCGGGGTCAGTCATAAGTGAATATACAGTAAGCAAAAATGACTTTCCGTTATCTAGCACTACTGTTGCAAAAGGATTTCTTGCCGTAGTATTTACTTGCATAGACTTGATAGTACTTGGTTCGTTCTTATCAACTGCTACAAGAAAACCACCACCTGAAGCACCTGTAAAACCTCTAGGTCCCTGTGAACCTGTAGCACCTTGAGAACCTGTTGATCCTTTTGGACCAACACCTCCTGTAGATCCATTACTACCATTGCTACCTGCAGCTCCGGTACTTCCTGTATTACCTTTTAGTCCTTGGGCTCCAGCGGGTCCAGTTGCTCCTGTACTACCATTAGATCCATTAGATCCTGGAAAGCCTTGCAAACCTCTAGAACCTGTAGAACCTGCAGGTCCTGTTGCCCCTGCAGATCCTGTTGCTCCTCTAGCTCCATTAATACCATTTGAACCTCCAGATCCAGTATTACCCTTAAGTCCTTGAGGACCGGCTGCTCCTGCACTACCTGCTGCTCCAGTATTACCTTTTAATCCATTAGATCCATTAGAACCTGCTGCTCCAGTAGATCCTTTTGCTCCTACTCCTCCTGTTGCTCCTGGGGATCCAGTAGAACCTTTAGCACCATTACTTCCATTACTACCAGCTAATCCAGTTAATCCTCTACCACCTGCTGGTCCTGCTACACCTGTAGATCCAGCAATACCTCTTGCCCCAGCTAAACCATTGCTTCCAGCACTACCTGTTGAACCTTTAGCTCCAGCTGGTCCTGTTGCACCTGCTGCTCCTGTATCTCCTTTAGCACCTGCGCTTCCTGTTGCTCCTTTAGCACCTGGACTACCATTCGTACCGTTAGTACCTGCAGAACCTGTATTTCCTTTTAATCCCTGTATTCCTTGACCTCCTGTTGGTCCAGTTCCACCTGTATTACCCTTTGGTCCTGTTGGTCCTTCAATACCTTGACTACCTGTATTTCCTTTTGCTCCACCTGGACCTTGAGAACCAGTGTTACCTTTTATTCCTTGCGGTCCTTGAATAGATCCACCGGACATCCAACCATCTACTGTTGTAAATACCCAAATAGAATCATCAAATTGTACTATATATGCATCACCGTCAGAATTACCGCTTGATGGTAAGTCTGATGATTTAGATACTTGGCCTTGCATTGAAACACCCCAACCTGGATTACCTTGTGAACCAGTAGATCCTTGCGGACCCTGTGACCCTGTATTACCTTTGGCACCTGCAGAACCAGTTGAGCCTTGTGATCCTGTGCTACCTTTAACACCTGCTGTACCAGCATTACCTCTTGGTCCCGTTGAACCTGTATTACCTGTAGCTCCTTGAGAAGAAGCTTTAGTATAATCTTTACCAAAAGCACCTTTTATAAAAGAATGTAGCTCTTCAATATCAAGCCTCATATCTTCTACTTGCCTTAATAAATGTTTATTGGCTTGATATAGTCCATCATCATTAAACAATTCACTTATATCATTTAATGAATTTAATTCAGTTATCCTTTCTTTTGAAACTACAACCTCTCCATCTCCACCTTTAACAGCTGCTTGTCCAGAATCTCCAGATTTATATAATTTTTTTATTCTTGTATTATCATTTATATTTCCCATATATATATATTATGTTACATTATCAAACTACATCAAACTCCAATATGATAGACATTGTAACACCTCTCCAGTATTTAGATGCTGCACTTTTTTGATATCTAAAAGACATTCTATCTCCTGCAGCAAAAGTATAATTTGGTTCCCATGTTATATTACTACCATCATTAGTTCCATTACTAGGAGTTAATTCACCTGAAGTTGATACACTAGTGCCATTTTTTAATAAATTTAATTGTGTTGTAAAAGAACTTGACATAGTACCATAAATATGCATCATCATTATTTTTTTTACTTTTCCACCTTGTGGCATTGCAAGTTGATTATAATATTGACTAGAATTTGTATCAGCAATTGAATTAAAAGGTACATACCAAAATGTAGTTGAACTACTATTATCATCACTCCAGTTAGCAACTGTAAGCGTTTGACTTTTGCTAATATGAGCATCTACATAAGCTTTATTAGCTGCATCTGTAGTTCCTGTTGGTGTTGCAACATTAATAATTTTTTGAGAACTCATATCGACAGAGCCATCTGGATTGCCAAAGTCATTTAGTCTCATGTGACCAGTTCTTATTTTACTAACCGCACCATAAGTAATACCTGGGTTGCTATCTGCACATAAAAAATAAGTACCATAAGAAGTACCTGTATTAAGGTTAGTAATTGCGGTGGCTGGATGTACAAGGTTAGCTGAATTAGCTGAATAATCTACCTCTAATCCTGTAGAGTTTTGTCTTACACCATTTCCTGCACTAACACTTAATGTTCCAGTAGATGTAATTGTTCCCCCTGATATTCCATTTCCTGTAGCCACAGATGTTACACCTTGTCCGTCATTGGTAGCATTAATAGTTATTGTATCTCCAGACCTAACTGTAGTAACATTAGTACCAGCCGCAATAGTTAACGTATCATTGTTACTGTTTGCAGTAGCTGTACCACCTGAGCTTGCTGTAAAATTCTTATATATAGCCTGTGATGAACCTCTGTCAGTATTTGTTAAAGTAGAGGTTGAATTACCAGATTGATTTGCAGTCATTGACCCAGAACCTGATAATCCAGCAGTTCCTTGTACGGTAAATGTACCATTACCAACTGTTGGTATAGTAGTAGAATTAAAAGCGTTAGATCCTAAATTTCTTGATGTCATGATACCATTACCATCCTTCATTAACGCAGTAGTTTCAGTAGAAGAAACACCCATAGTAATAAATACTACATCTTGAGGAGACAAAGCTGTTCCACCTAACCTCACCTCACCTCTAAGATCAGTATCACTTGTAAATACTTTATTTCCACTAATAAATTGCTGGCCTGTAGTTCTTACTACTGTAGAGTCTACTTCAATATCATTTGCATTGGCAGTAATACCATCTCCCCCAATTACATTTAAAGTGGGGTTAATAGTTGAAGTACCAGTCTGAGTCATACCATCACCAGCAGTTACACTTGTAACTGTACCATCTCCTGTTCCTGTTGGGCCAGTATAATTTAATGTAATAGTTTCATTTGATGTACTTACAACTGACTGAATATTTGTACCTCCTATTATACCAACTGTTTGTCCATTTGATATAGTAAAAGTAGTTCCTTGACCAGAAGCTAAATTACTTACACCAAAACCAGTCATACTACCACTACCTGTACCTGCTCCAATAAGATTTCTTACTTCTAGAGCAGTTATACCTGAATTTAAACTTGGTACAGTACCATTAGATAAAATTGCTGGTGTACCTGTATCATTTACAACACCTAAATTAGTTCTAGCTGCTGACGCTGTGCTTGCACCTGTTCCTCCATTAGCAACTGATAAGTCTGTTCCAGACCAATCACCACCGTTAATTGAAAGTGTTCCTCCTAAAGTAATAGTACCTGTAGATGTTATTGTACCTCCAGTTAGTGTTAAACCATTTACTGATCCTGCTGTAGCAACAGATGTAACACCTGAACTACTTACTGCACCTATAAAAGTTCTAATAGCAGAAGGACTGCTACAGTATCGTGTGTAATTATCTGAACTATTGTTAACTCTAAAGGCCATTGCCCCAGATATAGTACTTTGATTAGCATAATTAGCTCTAAGTAATCTTACATTAAGATCACCTGCACTGTCTCTATAGGCAATAGTACTTGCCGTTGCAGCCGTTGTTGCATTAGAGTTAACTGTAAATGTAGTGTTGCCACTTTGATTTGCAGTTGCGTCCATTGAACCGCTTAAACCACTACCAGTAGTTCTTCCGTCAATTTGACCATTGCCAACTGAAGGAAGTGAAGCGGATGTTATGTATCCAGCTCCGTTTGTTATATTGCTGTTGTTTAATGTAATGTCTGCTGATCCATTAAAAAATGTACCAGAAATATTTCTACCAGGATTTAATACACTAGCAGAACCTGCGTTACCTGTTATAGTTGTTTGAACAATGTTAGGAGCTGTGTTAGTAATTTGTAAAGTTCCTCCACTAGAAGTAGAAGTAAGTTCAGATTGTATACCAGTACCTTGAGCAAAAGTTATTGTTTCACCATTTGTAACAGTGCTTGTTTCCGTACCATTGCCTTCTTTAATAATAAATGATGACATAGATCCTACAGCTGTATTATCTATCTTCTGCCAAGCATCTGTTGCTTGATCAGAAAACACTGCCCAATCTCCTACGGCCCAATCTGTTATGCCATCTAGGTTAGTAGATCCTGCTACAGACACTATATAATAGTACCCTG
>Ga0209712_10000490_pt1 | contig 35198 bp, 24 predicted proteins | sample ArcOceMetagenome_FD_187443 | JGI IMG/M metagenome (GOLD analysis project Ga0209712, IMG submission 187443) | Marine eukaryotic phytoplankton communities from Arctic Ocean - Arctic Ocean - Greenland ARC118M Metagenome (SPAdes) (version 2) | ecosystem: Environmental > Aquatic > Marine > Oceanic...
TTGAATCTTTGATTTTGATTTTTTAAATATATTTTTTGAAAAAAATAATTTACATATTAATCTGCTTGTTGTGCTTTTCTTTTCTTGGAAAAACGCAAGACACTTTATCGCTGGAACTCATCGAAAGGTCGGATAGTAATAATGTAAATGCCTTGTTAGAAGGCGCTAACAGTTCAACAGAACCAGCAATTATCCTACAATATTTACTCAAGGCTCAAAACTATTTAGAAAAGAAAAATGAGCCTTTAAGACTTTTTGATATTTATACTCGCATCGGAAAAATATATCAATCAGAAGATGTGAATGATCGGGCTTTGCCAATTTTCCAAAAAGCATATCGTCTTCCCTCCCCTCCTATTTCAAAATTGCAAAAAATAGAATTAATGGATTTCATGGCAAAAGCATATTTTGCCGAAGGAAATATTGATAGTGCTTTACTTGTTTACAATGAGCAATTGGCTTATTTCAAAAAAGAAAAAAACTACGAAGGAATTTTAAAAACACTCCAAGAAAAGGTCAACGTCTTTCTAGATATGCAAAGCTACCGAATGGCTTTAGACCTGAATCTGCAAATCAAAACCCTGGTACAAGAGAAAGAAAATGACGATGCACATCTTGCCATCATCAATAATAATATTGGTTATAATTTTATTTTTTTAGAAGAATATGATCGGGCAATCAAACATTTTTTACTCGCCTTGGATGCTCACCAAAAAGGAGTTATGAATTCTTCTAACAATACATCTACAAAATTAGATTTAGCCATTTTATACACTAATATTGGTATCACTTACAATAATTTAGATGACTCCAAAAATGCAATTAAGTTTTTGGAGCAAGCCACAAAATCTAATAATCCAAAGTCTTCTAGAATTTCCAATGCTTATCTTCAACACTTGATTGCAAGTATTTACCTCAACCATGGAGACGTTTATAATGCTTTGCAATTCAATGACTTAGCCATCATTAATGCTAAAAAAAGAAAGGATCTGCAAGTATTAAGTAATGCTTATAAAACTGCCGCAGAGATCCAAGAACAATTGTATGATTATGAATTAGCATTGGAGTTTAACCAAAAACATTTTGCTATTCGGGACTCCCTTAATTTGGAAGATAGGTTTCGAAAACAACAACTTGTGCGAACTCAATTACTTTTGGAAAAATCTGAAGAAGAAATTAAACTGTTGCTTGTCAACGAGCAAGTCAACGAGCAAAAAATTTCTACTTTACAAGTAGAAAAGAAATTTTTAGCCTCTGAAGCTGAAAAACTTAAACTCGAAACTACTAAATTTTCACTCGAAGCCGACCAACAACAAAAAGAATTACTGCTCTTAAAAAATGAACAGGAAATCAAAAATGCCAACTTGCTCAATTCTAAACTCGAAGCTCAAAAAGCAAATCAAGAACGAGATTTTATTCAAATAAAACTTTTAACTGCAAAAAAAGATCGAGATGTTGAAGTCGCAAAGCAACGACAAAAATTAGCTGAAATGGAATCTGCTAGCGCAGGAGCCGAAAAAAGAAAAGCAAAACAAGAAGCTGAGTTATCGAAAAAGAATCAAAACATTGCTGAACTTCAATTGGAACAGGCTAAAACTTTTCGGCAATTCATTTATGGTTTGGGCGCTTTATTAGCGTTAGTTTTTATTATGATTTTAAGTGCATGGTATTATGCTCGCGTGGCTAATCAAAGGCTCGAAGCAAAAAATAAAGAAATCGAAGAAGAGCGGCGCAAGTCTGAAAATTTATTACTTAATATCTTACCGCTCGAAACGGCGAATGAATTAAAATTGACCGGGATCGCTACACCAAAAAAATATGCCAAAGTCACCGTTCTCTTTGCCGATTTCAGCGATTTTACGAAAATTTCTGAGCAGCTTTCTGCCGAAGAATTAATTAAGGAATTGAATGATTGCTTCCGAGCATTTGACGAAATTACTGATCGCCACGGTTTGGAAAAAATAAAAACTATCGGTGATGGCTACATGTGTGCTGGCGGAGTTCCAGTTGCCAACGAAAGCAATCCTACTGATGCCATATATGCAGCAATTGAAATGCAAAGGTTTATGCAGGAAAGGTTTGAGGAAAAAACCAAAGCTGGAATTCCTTATTGGAATATGCGAATTGGAATTCACACAGGAAATGTGATTGCAGGTGTGGTTGGTACTAAAAAATTCGCTTATGATATTTGGGGAGATACGGTTAACATTGCGAGTCGAATGGAAACTTCTTGCGATAATGGTAAAATTAATATCTCTGCTTCTACTCGTGAGTTTTTGAATAGTTCATTTGAATATGACTTCAGAGGTGAAGTGGAAGTGAAGCATGGCAATAAAGTGGGAATGTATTTTGTAAAAGATCACTTATTAACCTGACTTTTATATTAAAACTGGTTAGTATTTGTTTTTTCATATACTTAAGGAATGGTCAAACAATAACTTAAAACTAAATCTTATGAAAAAACTTTACTTCTCTTCAATTTTTCTTTTAATCTTCTTTGCCTTAATTTCTATCAGTTGGACTGATCCCGATCCTGCTAAAGAAAATCTTTCTTTTCCCTATAAATTATATGAGCATTATACTATTTACGTTCCATCGAATCATCAATATAGTAACGTAGATCGAGGAATTAATAATAATTAAGTAATTGGTCATTATTAAATATAGAATTTTGACCAATTACTTATTTTTGTAAAGGTATTATTATTCGAAAAAAGGTCATTCACTTTAAAAGCGAATGACCTTTTTTTTGTGATACTGTTTTTCAAGTTGTTACAAGTAGCAAAAATTTCCTAGCCCTGTTAATAACCTATTATAGGATCTGCAAAATTCTGCTACTCATCTTTTTTCCTCCATCAATTTATCCTTCCACTTCAGTAATCCATTGTAACACTTCCTCCGCATACTTTTAATCGTATCGTACGAGCTATAATTGAATCGTTCTTGCAAATCTTTTAACTTAATTTTTTCTATATAAAAAGCATGAAGCAGTTGTCGGCACTTCTCTCCTAATTTTGCCCAAGCAGCTTGAAAAATATCCGCTTGCATTTTTTGAGTTTCCGTCAAATCATCTGCCAATTCTTTTTTCAATAATGGATTAAAATCTTCATTATATAAATCCTCTTTTTGACCGAGATAGTATTCTACTTTTTCGATATCAAGAGAAAGTTTAGACCGTTCCTTTTGCACTTTTTTCAACCACATATTTCTGCAGATGATGAGTAAGTATCCTCTTAGGTTTTTATTTTCCACCTTTCCCTTCAGCAACTCTGTTCGTAATTTTAAAAACCCATCCATCACCGTATCACGTGAATCATCAGTAGAGCAGTAGTGATTTCCACTATGAAATTCTCTACTCAAGTGATTGACGCAATATTCGTAATGCTCAATAAATAGTTGATCAAGTACTTTTTCGTTGCCTGTCTGTAATTCCTTAACTAATTGGTTAAAAGCTTCGTCTTTCATTTTTTACCCTACAATTATTTTGATTCTCTGACTTTTTTCTTTCTTAAAAACTTAATCGATAGCGTTTGCTTTGATTATTGGTCGAAGATAAGAAAATGGGTCAAAAAGTGAAAGAAAGGTAACCAATTGATCTATAGAAAAATTATTTAATATCAGTCCTTTATTTTGCTCATAAAAAAATAAAAGAATAAAATATTATAAACGGCTGATAATCAATAGTTTAAATTAACCTTAAGTGCATTATTTTATTTTCTTAAAAAAGAATCATCTAAAAAGTTCACCTTTTTTATTTCTTAGATTAATAATACATACACGAAGAGTAAAAAGATACTCTTTCAAAATTCCAAAAACATTTTGACATTTGCATAGGTTCTTTTTTGAGAGATTTTAATTACTGAATTTCCGTCAGGTAACCACAACTCCCAGTTTTTTTGTATGAAGATTTGAAACCCAAAAATAAATTACAGAATTGCTCTGCGGAATTTACTATTACTAAATCGCAAGTCTCAAAATCCGAAACACTAACCTATTATAAGACTCAAAGATGAATCCTATGCTTAGGTCAAAATCTCAAATACCCTTTTCAATTACAAGCACTATGAAACCTTTTTTTGAAAAACTGCATGGTCAATTAAGATAATAAATAGCGAGAGCTATTTTAAAACGTAGATTAAGGGGAGGTAAGCTTTTTGTAAGTCCAGAGAATTCTGGCCAAATTAAGAGTTTACCCTTTTCGCCTGATAACATTAAATTGTTGTCAGGCTTTTTTCGTAAGTCGACTTTTTTTATTTGGAAAATATAGAAAATGGAATGAGGTGATATTGAGCTGAGGTGATGGTGAGACGGAGAGAGATGGTAGTAAAATATCCGTGCCACGGTTTTTGAACCGTGACACGGGGTAAGGTTTTTTTTATGAATGTAGTGGTCGATTATCCGTAGCAGCTAATGCCGCCTCTTTTATCGCTTCAGTATAAGTTGGATGAGCATGACTCATCCGAGCAATATCTTCTGCTGATGCTCGGAACTCCATCGCCACAACTGCTTCTGCAATCATATCCGCAGCTCTTGCACCAACGATGTGTACTCCTAACACTTCGTCCGTTTCTTGGTGAGCAATAACTTTTGCCATCCCTTCGGTATCCATACTTGCTCTTGCCCGACCTAAGGCTTTGAATGGAAATTTTCCAATTTTGATTGGCACACCAGCCGCTTTTAATTCATCTTCTGTTTTTCCAACGGATGCAACTTCTGGCCAAGTATAAACTACTCCAGGAATCAAATTATAATTGATATGTGGTTTTTGCCCCGCCATAACTTCTGCCACAAAGACTCCTTCTTCTTCTGCTTTGTGCGCTAACATGGCACCTTTGATCACATCTCCGATAGCATAAATGCCAGGAACTTTTGTTTCTAAATATTCATTGACTTCGACTCGTCCTTTGTCATCTTTCTCGATACCTACATTTTCCAAACCTAAATTATCAGTATAAGCATATCGACCAATTGCGATTAAACAATAGTCAGCTTTCAATTCAAATTTAGTTTCCGTATCTCGTTTTTGTACTTCGACAATTACGCCTTGACTAGTTGCTTTTACATTGGTCACCATATGTTTAAGGTGAAATTTCATTCCCAACTTTTTGAGTGAACGAGTCAATTCTTTGCTACAATCTTTGTCCATCGTTGCAATTGCTTTGTCTGCAAACTCCACTACTTCAACTTCAGTTCCTAATCGAGCATAAACAGATCCCAACTCCAAACCAATTACACCAGCTCCAACAACGATCATTCGCTTAGGAACTTTCTTGATATTCAAAGCTTCGGTGGAAGTGATCACTCTTTTTTTATCATAATTAAATGCCGCAGGAGCAATTGGTTTTGAACCTGTCGCAATAATTACTTTTGCCGTTTCAATTTCTTCTTTTGTTCCATCGTCTTTAGCTATGCTAATTTTGTTAGCCGTAACAAAAGAACCATGTCCATGGAAAACATCGATCTTATTTTTTTTCATCAAAAAATCGATACCTTTTGTATTCTCTTCGACTACTGAATTTTTTCTAGTAATCATTTGAGGCATATTCACTTTTACATCTTTGATATCGATGCCATGCGTTTCGAATTTTTTCTGGGCATTGTGATAATGCTCCGAAGAATCCAATAATGCTTTGGAAGGAATACAACCTACATTGAGGCAAGTTCCCCCAAGTGTATTATATCGTTCGATGATTGCTGTTTTCATTCCAAGTTGGGCAGCTCTGATTGCTGCAACATAACCTCCAGGGCCTGAACCGATTACCGTAACATCGTATTTCATTTTTGATTTAGATTTAGATTTTTGGTATTGAATAAATTTAAGTGGTGGCTCGTTTTACTCATCAGGTGGCTTCAAGTCACCTTGTGAGTAGGAAGACCGGGTTGTCAAAGTGATCCACGTAAAATCATTTTAGACCAAAATTTTAAATGAAAAAATAAGTAAGGGAGAAATGGCCATCGTGTTTTCTAACACCTCCATTTCTCCCTTGTTTTATATTGATAAAAATTAATTACTTTTTATTATCGCTGTTGCCTTTGTTATCACTATTCCCTTTATTATCATTATTTCCCTTGTTATCATTATTCCTGTTAGGATTAGGAGTTGGATTTTTATTTGGATTCGGGTTATTGCGATTATTATTTCTTCGGTTTTTATTCCGATTTGGATTGCTTTTGCCCGCTTCACTTCCATCACTTGGTTTTCCTCTTGGTGGACCTTGCTTTGGTTTGTTTTGATTTGGGTTTGGTTTATTTTTTTGATTCGGGTTTTGCTTCTGATTTGGATTAGGTTTTTGATTTGGGTTTGTCGCTTTTGCTGCTGGCTTTGCGTTACCTCTTCCCTGTGGATTATCTCTTCCTGGTGGATTTCCTTTTCCTCGAATTGGCCTATTTTGAGGTTTCCGATTTTTGTTTCGGCTTTTATTATTTCTTCTTTTTCTTTGCTCTGGTGGCAACTCGATTACCCCAGTTAATCCTTCATCATCACCAAATTCAGCCGAAACAGCAAGCGCATCTTCCATTTCACCAAACCTAGCTTCATCGCTCATTAGTTCAGTCGGCTTCTCGCCATTTTTATTCATCTCCACAATTTCTTTGACTCGCTCAACAGGCAGTCCAAAAAATTTACCTCTGCTTCCACCTTCCTTCAAGTAAGCAAAATACATGGTTCGTTTGAAAATATCTGTTTTAACTAAAACTGCTTTTCCAGCTTCTGTAAAAAGAGCATCCACCTTTCTTGGAAAATCTTCCAAGGCATCCATATAAGTATCCAACTCAAAATTCAGACAACATTTTAAACGCCCACATTGCCCTGAAAGTTTAGTTTGATTGATCGCTAAATTTTGATACCGAGCTGCCGCTGTCGAAACTGATCTAAAATCTGTCAACCAAGTAGAACAACACAACTCTCGGCCACACGACCCAATTCCTCCAATTCGAGCGGACTCTTGCCGAGCACCAATTTGGCGCATCTCAATTTTTACTTTAAATTCTTTCGCAAACTGTCGAATCAATTCTCTAAAATCAACCCTTCCTTCTGCAGTATAAAAGATGGTTACTTTTCTTTTATCTCCTTGAAATTCTACATCACCGATCTTCATATCCAATTCCAACGTCCGAGCAATGACTCTTGCTGTGACCATCAATTGTGGTTCCTTAGCACGAGCTTCGTACAATCTTTCAAGGTCTCGATCATTAGCAATTCTAACTATATTGAGCGTAACAGCATCTTCAGTTACTCGCTTCTTTTTCATTTGCAATCGAACCAAATCACCTGATAAGGCAATTTTTCCAATATCCAAACCTGCACCTGACTCTACCACCACCATATCTCCCGTGATCGCACGAGTGTGAGGAGTGTTTTGAAAAAATGCTTTTCGAGCACCATTTTTAAAACTCACTTCCACATATCCAAAATCATTAGTATCTGGTAAATCTAGTTTTGTCAACCAATCATATGTATTCAATTTATTGCAGCCACCTGTACTACAACCACCATTACTATTACATCCTTTTGGAGTGCCGTCTGAATTTGTTCCAGTAGAACAACCTGTACAACTCATATCTTTTTATTATTTAAGAAGATTTATTTAGTGATGAGTTATGAGTGATAAATGATGAATTTTTGACGAGTAGAACTCATCACTTATAACTCATTACTAAACAACCTCTTTGGTTTTTAAAATTTGATTCAACTGAAGCGAGGCATCTAGAAATAAAATTCTAGGGTTTGCATTTCGCTCTACGTAGTAAGCACATTCATTAAATAATGTTGAGATGGCTTCTACTTGATTCCATTCTATAATTTTTGTTAAGTTTTGTGCTGTTTTTAATTCATTGGGTAACAACCTAACGTTGTCGCCACCAGTTAATTTCAGCAACATATATTCACGCATAAAATGCAGTCCATATTTCAAAAAGTGCTTTTGGTTTTCTCTACCAATTTTGGAAAATCGATCTACCCAATCCATCAAACTCAATCCATTTCCAACATAACATAATCGCATCCACTCCAAAAATAAAATAGCGTTGTCGTTTTCTGTATTTTCCAAAAGACTTAACGCTTCGTTGTAATTCCCCTCTGCCAAATGAGCTGCTGCTGCTGCTTTTTCTTGAGCAATATTTTTATTTTGTTTTAGCGCTTCAACGATGTCTTCATCAGGCAATTGATTAATTTTCACCAACTGACATCTACTCAAGATGGTATTTAAAATCATCTCTTGATTCTCTGCCACCAAAATAAATAAAGTGTTCGGCGGCGGTTCTTCAATCATTTTCAACAATCGATTACCCTCTTTTCCTAAATACTCTGGAAGCCACATCAGTAAAATTTTATGACTTCCTTCAAATATTTTAAGACTCAACTTCTTGATAATTTCTACGCACTCATCCTTAGTAATGTTCCCCTGCTTATTTTCTGCACCGATGGATTGCAACCATTGATTGGCGTTTAAATAAGGATTTTCAAGCATTGCCTTCCGCCAATCAGGAAGCAAATGGGTACTCACTACTTTTGTTCCAACGGTGGGATAAGAATAGTGAATATCGGGATGCACCAATTTGGCAGATTTGATACAACTACTACATTTTCCACAAGAATCATTTTCTTGTTTATCTGAGCAAAGAACATATTGAGCAAATGCTAATGCCAACGCTAATTTCCCACAGCCTTCTGGTCCTAAAAAAATCAACGCATGAGACATTCGATCTGAGGAGATCATGCTACGCAAAACCTCTTTTGTTTTTCCCTGACCGATGACTTGCTGGAATTGCATTTATTATTCTTGATTAATTTTGTCTAATTCTACTTTAAGACTCTAGATTAATTTGAAAGTTTAGCAAATCAATTTTGTTGGAGAAATCCCAAAATGGTGCTTTTTCTTTTTGGCATAAGCCCAAAAAGAAACAAAAAACCCTAGGCTTGAAAACTCGTATTTCCTTTTCCTCTTTGCTTCGCAAGCCACCTCATGCTCAAACAGTTCAATCCTTGCCTCCCGCCCAATAGTATGCGACGATAATTCTGTAATCATTTTAGAGTATTAAAGTAGACCTAAGTAATTGGTCATTATTAAATATAGTTTTTGACGGTCTATTTTTCCGCCATTTTCTCCAAAAAAATAATTCCAGACCATAGGGTATGCAATGATTTTTTTGAAAAAACTAGCAAAAAAATTCCCTCGTCAAAATTCTATATTTAATATTGACCAGTTACTTATGAACTTATTTAGCACTTCGAGCGCTAACACCGCTCGGTTCAAAAAAATCATCAAAGAATAGAAGAAAAATTAAGGCGACTGGATTTTGCAGAGGATAAGTATATTGAAGATATTTTTCCTAAAATCTCACTTATGAGTGAAATTTGGAAGTTCCATTTGTATCATTATCTAATTTACTATTGATTTTATTGGACTTAACCAAATCAGTAAATGGGATGTATGTTCTTCCTAAAATCGAAACTTTAGTCGTTAATGGAAATTTTACTCCATATTTGAATATACAAAAATATATCTTTGTACTTTTCTTTATTCCTTTGCTCTCCTTCACTCGATAGACTTTGCTCTACATTTCTAACTTCACTACTCGTCTATTTCCTTCTACTTTAATCTAAATTCATTCAAAGCCTTTTTTTGACCTTAGTGCGAAATTACATCAATTTATTGAGAAAATGGGTATGGAATATTAGGATTTTAAATGTAGCTTAAAAATCCGTTTTGGTGAAAAAAAAATTAACCATTTCAGTTTAACTTTGTTATTAAAATTATGAAAATATCAGTTTACAGAAAAGCGCATTTTAATGCAGCTCATAGATTATTTGTTCCCGATTGGTCGGATGAAAAGAATGCAGAAGTGTTTGGGCTTTGTTCCAATAAACATTATCACGGACATAATTATGAAATGGAAGTAAAAGTAACCGGTGAGGTTGATCCCGTTACTGGCTATTTGATTGATTTAAAAATCCTAAAAGATATTATCAAAGCTCAAATCGAAAATCGTTTTGATCATAAAAACCTAAATTTGGAGACAGAGGAATTTAAAGCTTTAAATCCTACTGCTGAAAATATTTGTTATGTGATTTGGTCAATTTTGCGAGAGCATTTGGAGGAGAAATATGAGATTGGAGTGAGGTTGTATGAGACGCCAAGGAATTTTGTGGAGTATCCTGCTTAATCAGCACGAAAAAATAAAATATTGTTACACAGTATTACTGAACAGTCTCACTTTCTTGGTTAGCTATTTCTGGTTATACTGGTAGACTGATCAATGGAATCCGCTTCTTTGGTTTGGGTAATGTGCACGTTTCCTTTTATCCATCAGAGTATTTTGTTGGTTGACGAAGAAGTTTCGCATGCTGCAAAAATGTTTTGTTGGTCGATTAGAGCTCCTAAATTACAAAGTAAAATAATGGGTATGCATTATTTTTTATTGCTGTGAAAGTCTAAGCTTTTTGATAAATAGGTTAAACATGTGCCTCTTTGACTAAAGGAACATCGTAAAGCAAAAAAAATAAGCCATTCCGAATAATATCGAAATGGCTTATTTTTTTTTAGAAACTAGATTAGTTTCTTATCTCTTCGTCAAGCGAGTTGTTGTTAAAACAACTCCATCATCATCCAACATTCTTACTAAATATAATCCATTTGGAAAGCTAGCAATATTGATCGCATCTCCATTTTGGAAATTTGCTACCGCCATTCGTTTTCCAACAATATTGAAGATCTGAATAGATTCTACATAAGAATTTTCTGTGATCGTAAAATAATCAGCAGTTGGATTTGGAAAAAGCTTTACCAATGATTTATCAAAATTATCAGTAGAGGTAGCTAATACTTCGCAATTTTCATCTACGTTATACTTAAATGTATAAGTTCCTACAACAACTATATTTGTTTGATCATCGAATAGAGATACTCTTATTTCATAAGTACCACATCCAGCTATTCCTTTTGGTCTAACTCCTATATCAAAAATACTAGCAGTATTAGCTGCAATTGTTAAAGGAATAGGATTAGGCAATACTGCTGCAGTATTTGATAATACGTCCCATGAAAAACATCCGCCACTTTCGTTATTTACACAAAGTTGTGGTTGCCACTCTGATGGGGCGTCTATTGAAACGATCTCCCATCGTAACTCAGTTTCTGCGTTTGTATCATTGTTAATATTAGAATGCATCTTCCCTGAAGTAAATGCATCAGATAAATCCACAAGCGTATCAAGAGTAATGTTATTTGGAGTTATTTCATATTGAGCCTTTACTAGGCCTAAATTTGTCAAAAGGAAAAAAGTTAAAAGTAAGATCTGCTTCATATCAATAAAATTTAATTTTTCTAAAATAATTACACCCAAATATAAGACTTTTTTAGTTCATCTTAGATATAAAAATTAGTAAAACAAAAGGCATTTGCACAGATTATTGTGCAAATGCCTTTATTTATTTCGAATTATTTTTTGCTAAAAATTATTTAGCAATAGTTACTCGCTTAGTAGATAATACATCACCAATTCTTACGTGTACAAAATATACACCTGAATTTAAGTTAGTACCGTCTAAAGTTAAGTTTTGATTTCCAGTTAATGTTCCGTAATCAACTCTTGATACAACTTGACCAACTGTGTTCATTACTTCAACCGTAACTTTTGCACTTGATTCTAAAGAAACATTAATCGTTGCAGTTTCAGCAAATGGGTTAGGGAATACACTAACTGCATTGTGGTTAAATACATTTTTAGTACTCGTAATTTCTCCATTAGCAATTGCTTCATCATATGAAATTTCAATTGCATTTACTGGCTTATTAGATGCATCTAATAATACACCAATTAAGTATGAATTATCTAAATTAATCTCATTACCAACAGTATATGCAGGAAAATTATATATAGCTAGCTCACCTGTAGCCATTGCCGTAGTAATACTACTTGCATCTCCATTCCATCCACCGATCAAAGCTCTTCCTACGTGATTGTATACGATATCAGCAGCAGCAATAGTTCCGCCAACTAATTCGAATCCACCCATTGGGCCGTTTCCACCACCGCCATAAGCATTAGCTTGATTAAATCCTGATCCAGTTCCAGTAACGCCATTTTCAATCAAGATCGCTGCTAATTTGTAACCAGCAGGTACATCTTGTAAAAATGTAGCTCTAACAGAAACTGTCAATTGTCCAGAACCATCATTAACTGCACCGACAGCTAATTGTGCTGGAGGAGCTTGTTGAACAGCTATAGCAAATGGAGCTTCTAATTGAGAAGGATCTGTATCAGTTCCTCTTTCAACAACTGAACTTGGGTAACCACCAATCAATCCTCCAATACCATCATCATATTCAGCTACAGTCATTGGATCACCATTGTGAACAGCTACACCAATAAATCTTTCTGGGTATCTTTTTGTCAAACCTTCCACAAAAACAGTTCCTCTTGTACACCAAGGACACCAAGTTCCTGTAGCTTCTTCTACCAATACTCCTCTGTCAGGATTAGGTGTAATAGTTGTGATTGAAATATCATCACCTGCATCATTAGAGATATCTTCATCATCTCCCATTCCGTTAACATTTCCAATAGAAACAGAGAACGTAGTCGTACCTGCAGCTAAAGTAAATTCACTTGAAGCTTTGATTGATGCTGACTGGTTATAACCTATATTCAAACCAGTAAGAGTTTCAGTAACTGAATTAGTTCCATCAGAATAAGTCAAATCAACAGCAGTAATTGGCTCAGTACCGTTATTTGTAATAACACCACCTACTGTACCTTTACCGCCTTCGAATCCACCTGAAAAGTAAGATTCTTCATTCCAGTATGCCCATGCAGCTTCTCTACCTGGAGCATCATCAATAGAAATATCATCAATACACCATCCGTAGTTCCATCCATCTCCATCATCATATTCAAATGCAACCATTACTTCTTGGCCAGAGTAAGGAAATAAAACACCTACTCTTCCCCATTGAGAAGCAGGAACGTCTGCTACTTCTTCCCAAGTAACACCCATATCAGTTGAAGCATAAACTTTTGCAGTTTCATCTGCATCATAATCTCCATTAATGAAGAATGATTCCATAGAGATAACAACATCTCCAGTAACCATTGTCAAATCAATAACACCTGTCGTTAATCTTCCATCTCCATCATTTCCAGCTCCTAATGCATCATCATTTGTTCCTATAAATTGAGTGTGTGCATCTGGTGCAAAATATGCACTAGAAATAGTTGCCGCATCTGTAAGGCTAAAATTACCTGTCATCTCCCAGCCAGCAGGTACTCCTGCTTCAAAATCTTCCGTAAAATATTGTGCATTCAATGCTACAGTACATAGCGTTAATGCGAACATTAAAGAGTAAATTCTTTTCATAATTAAATAAATTTTTAATGATTGAATAATTGGAATAATTTAATGCAAACTAGTTTGTTGGGAAACAAAATCTGCGTCTGCCTAGCAAAAGTAATGAAACGGACAGACTTTACCATTTTTTTACAAAAAAATAATCGCTTTGGCATGTAGAAGACTTTTAGTGAAAAATGCCAACTTGTTTTCCTCTTTTGCAATGTACTATTCGTCTTAGATAGGACAGCAGAAATTCATCCTTTTCCTTTTCTTTGCCATCTATTTTTTTTTTATATTGGTCAAGAATTAAAACAAATCAATTCAATTTTTGCAATCTATATTAGAACATAATTGAGCCTATTTAATTCGCATTCCTTATAGAAAATGTTTTCTTTTTTATAAACTAAATAGTTCATCTTTTTTTCAAAACCAAACCCCAACTCTATGCATATTGCAATCATTGGTAATGGAATTAGTGGAATCACCGCAGCTCGATATATTCGAAAATTAAGCGACCACAAAATTACCGTTATCTCCTCCGAATCAGATCATTTTTTTTCTCGAACTGCGCTGATGTACATTTACATGGGGCACATGAGATTTGAAGATACCAAACCTTATGAAGATTGGTTTTGGGAAAAAAACCGAATCGAACTCAAAAAAGGTTTTGTAGAAAAAGTCAATCACCAAGACAACGAACTCCTTTTTGCCGGAGGCGAAAAAATGAAATATGATAAATTGATTTTGGCAACTGGCTCTACCTCCAATAAATTTGGATGGCCCGGCCAAGACTTGGAAGCGGTACATGGAATGTATTCTCTTCAAGATTTGGAAGCCATGGAAAAGCATAGTGATAACCTAAATCGTGCCGTTATTATTGGGGGCGGATTAATCGGAATTGAAATGGCGGAGATGTTTCATTCTCGAAATATTCCTGTTACCTTTTTAGTTCGAGAAACTGATTTTTGGGACGGAGTGATTCCGCTCGAAGAAGCTAAAATGGTCGGGCGACATATTTTTGAAAATCATATCGACTTACAACTTCAAACCGAACTCAAGGAAATCATTGATGATGGAAATGGAAAAGCTTGCGCAGTTATCACGAGCAAAGGGGAAAGAATTGAATGTGGATTTGTCGGACTCACCGCTGGCGTTCACCCTAATATTAATTTCCTAAAAGAATCTGGTATTGAAATTCAAAGAGGAATTGTGGTCAATGATTTTTTAGAAACTAACATTCCAAATATTTATGCCATCGGTGATTGCGCACAAATGCAAAACCCAAAACCTGGACGAAGACCGGTCGAAGCAATTTGGTACACCGGTAGAATGATGGGCGAAACAGTTGCCTATAATGTGTGTGAAAAAAAAGTAGCTTACGATCCTGGCATCTGGTTTAACTCTGCGAAATTTTTTGAAATCGAATATCAAGTCTATGGAACGGTGCTCGCAAAAATGGCGGATAACCATGAAGCGATTTATTGGGAACATGCGGATGGTCGTAAAAGTATTCGAGTAATTTTTGATAAAAAGACGGAAGAGATTGTTGGCTTCAACTTGATGGGTGTTCGTTTTCGACATGAAGTTTGTGAAAAATGGTTGAAGGAAAAAACAAATGTAGCAGTAGTGTTACAAGATTTAGCGATTGCGAATTTTGATCCTGAATTTTACAAAACTCATGAACAGGAAGTGTTGAAAATTTACAATCAAACATCTGGCAAAAATTTGACTCCGAAGAAAAAGCGAGGTTGGAGTCAGGCATTTAAATTTTTGCAATCATAAAAAAATCATTCTTTAGCCATGACACGGTTTGAAACCGTGCCACGGACCTGTTTGACAAAAAAATCGAAAAATGAAATTAATTAAAAATATAGGTCTTGCTCTTTTCATCTTAGCGTTAACCATTCTTGTTGCTTCTTTGACTTTGAGTAATCATACTTTGACCGATACTGTTTTGTCAGAAAATATTTCCAATCAATATCATCGAGAGATGATCCAACAACAAGCTGGAGATTTGATGGGAAAAGAATTCGGAAGCAATGTCGCTTTTATCAATGCGTTCAAACCAGTTTTAAATAACTCCTTAAAAGCGCTAGATAAAGCTTCGGGAGTTGACCAAGCAAATGGGATTTGGAATGCCATTCCTAAAAAACTACCAGAAGGTGTAGGTGAAAATGATTACCGAATGTTTCCCAACACCGTTGACGATTATCTTTTTGCTTTGACCAAATATTCGGCTGGCGGTTTACTTCCGGGGAATTCTAATTGGTTCTTTTTACTCAGCTTCATTTTAGCGGCACTTGGTGGTTTGATGTATTTGTTGCCTGACTTAAATTTGATTCCAGGAATTAAAAACAATCAAATTTATGATAGCCCTGCCACTCGTGGAATCACTTTTCAAGTTCGAATGATTTTCCTAGGCATGACCATTCTAACAAGTATCCTAATGGTCTTTTTTAAATATTTGTTGATTGGAGTTTTAACTATCGCCGCAGGTATTTTCATCATTTATAGGATTTACAAAACGAATAAGGAAAACGATGTTTCTTTTGCTAAAACTAGAAAAGTAACTGCTCCAAAAGGACTTGGATGGATTGGAATTTCCTTTGGTATATTTTTGATTTTATTTTATGTCGCACTTTATTTTTTCCCTGAGTATATTACCAACTGGACTTTGATGCTTGATCCGATTTCTGAATCCTTGAGTGGAAATACTGCGGGTCGTTGGTTTTTATATGGCTTCCTTTATACGATGGTCATGTTCGTCATGGGAATTCGGATGTTGATAAAATATCGACATAATAATTATCAATTAATCCGAACTGGCTCGGTGATGTTTTTTCAAACTGCCTTCGCATTTTTAATTCCAGAATTTTTATTGCGATTGAATCAACCGTACATGGATTTTAAAAGTGCCTGGCCGCTTGATTATGATTTCTTTTTTGAAATTGATAAAATGTATGGGCAAGGAACTGAATTTGCCATTGCAGGTTGGGCGACGAGTGTAGGAACGATGATGTTTATTTGGGGAATAGTTTTGACACTTATAGTGGTTCCATTTTTCACTTATTATTTTGGGAAAAGATGGTATTGCTCTTGGGTTTGTGGTTGCGGTGGATTGGCAGAAACGTTGGGCGATCCTTATCGACAATTGTCTGACAAGAGTTTAACTGCTTGGAAATACGAGCGATATATTATTCACGGAGTTTTAGTTTTTGCCATTGTGATGACTGGGATGGTCATCTATACTTACATGACAGGGAGTTCAAATATTTTATTTCTCGACTCTTATAATGTACGTTCGTGGTATGGATTTTTTATTGGTTCCATGTTTTCAGGAATTGTGGGAACTGGTTTTTATCCATTGATGGGAAATCGGGTTTGGTGTAGATTCGGATGTCCGTTGGCAGCGTTGATGGGATTGGTGCAACGGTTCAAGTCTCGATTTAGAATTACGACCAACGGAGGTCAATGCATCAGTTGTGGAAATTGTTCGACTTATTGTGAGATGGGAATTGATGTTCGAGCTTACGCTCAACGAGGTCAAAATATAGTTCGAGCATCTTGCGTCGGTTGTGGAATTTGTGCAGCAGTTTGTCCACGAGGCGTTTTGCGATTGGAAAATGGAACGGTGGATATTGATAATCGAGTGACTGAATTAAAAACGGTTCATGTGAAGTCGATTAGTTTTCAAGATGGTGCATTTTCTTTGGAAGGAAATGAAGTGTAGAATTTTCTAAAAAAAAAATAAAAAAAATGCAACTCAAATTGAGTTGCATTTTTTTTGTAAAAGCATTGTTTTTTCCCTAAAAACTATTCCTCCACATGCGCAGATTCTACTTGCAAAATTTCTTTTTTCTGTCCATCTATTAAATTAACAAAAGCGATAATTTCACAATCGACTGTTTTCCAATCTGCCGATAAAGTCATAGTATAAGTTTTATCATAAGTATCTCCAACTGCCATATTTGTGACCAATGGATCTCCAGTTGGTTGAGTCATAGTTGTTCTAAAAACATGCTTGTGTTTATAGTCTTCTACAATTCCCACATTTTCAACATCCTGTGCATCAATGATATTATTCTCCGTAATCATGATCGTCAACCTCAAATCTCCTACCAGTTCTTCCTCTGCACTTCCTGTTACCCTCACTTCAAGTTCTCGAGTTGTTGCATTAAATTCCTTCGTGATATTTACCGTCAACATTGGATCTTCCTCTAATTCTTGACTGATAAAACCTGACCAAAGTGTTTTATCACTTTGAAGAAAATATGCCCCTCCATTAAAATCTTTTCGATTAACAACCGCACTCGGATAAGCAGCAGGTCGACCTAAATAATCTGCAATTTCCTCTGCTTCACTTGTTCTAAAATCATATTGACTAGTTGGAAGTGGTGATCCAAAATCTGAAGTATGAATAGAAACCACCACTAAATTTTCACCATATTGACTTAACAATAATTCTAACTCTGCACTTCCTGAAGGACAACCAACACAAGCAACTCCTGTAAATTCTTCGACCATTACTTTTCGAGCAGTATCAATAATTGGAGCTTCAGGTACGATTGGCATATTTTCTCTACAGGAATAAAATGCTATTGCAAAAACAAACAAAAAAATTATCTTTTTCATCTTATATATTTTTTAATAAAATTTACTTTTTTCAAATAAAATCCAAGATGTAAATACCTTGTTATAAAAAATTAAAACGTAGATCGTACTGACATTTTCATCCCACTAAATGCTGGCTCTAATCGACAATTCCTCCTGCACAAACAATCCCTTCTACTTGCTTCACATACTTCATCTCAAAGCGATTTGACCGATACGTATAAACTACTCCAAGAGTTGGATAATGCAAATCTGCCGCCTTTTCTCCTACTGCCAAATTCTTTTTATAAGGGCTTACATTATACATGTCCGAAGCAGTAATAATCCAATGCGGTGCTAGTCCGATTTCTACTTGTCCAAAAATCCAATCTCCAAAATCTCGATTCGTATATTTTTCATTCGTTTCAGGGTTAGTGGAAATTCCCGGAGCAGCCAACATATATTGAAATTCAAATCTGGCAGATTTTTTTCTAGAAAATTTATACAAAAACTCTGCGTATGGTGTTACCGTTTCCAAAATATCTACGCCTGTTTTTCCTTCGTAAACATTTTGATTGTAATTCTGCCATTGGATTCCGCTGATCAATTGCCATTTTCTTTTGTACTTATAAGTGACTTCCGTGTACACTTCCCGATATAATAACTTGTTTTCCAAAGTGGTGATATTCGAGAAATTAATTAGAAATCCTAATTTCCGACTTGGCGAATATCTAATATCTAATTGAACGGCTTGCTCACCCAGCTCTTGCGTCGCAGGAGAGTATCGGGCATTCAATCGATAAGTATTTACTCGAGTCATTGGTGGCAAAAAATTGATTGCACCTCGATTCGTATTTTCAAATGGATTCACTCGGAAAGAAAAATTTTCTGTTCTCTTTCCCTCCAAAGAAATCCCAAAACCATTGCCTGCATATCCAACTGAAGTGTAAATTATATTTCCATTTTGAAAATCATACTTACCCAACAATGGAATTTCTAGTCCTGTAGCTTCATCTATTCTTGACCATTCAAAAGTTGGATCCCAAAATACTTCGTTCGTTTTATAAGCTCCTTCGACGTACCAAGTAAACGGTCCAGCAGTCAAGGTATTATAAACTGAAAAAGCATATGAATTATATTTTGCTTCTATCCGAAATGGATCTCGGTACAAACTCAAATTGGTCAATAATCGCCCCATCGTTTCATCGTCAATCGTTCGACTCATCATTCCAAAACCTGGCGCAAAACTTACACTACTCGAATCTATCTTCACATAACCATCAATACTTGCTCCTTTGATCACGGAAGCATAAGTATCGAATAAATTTTTCTGCCGGCCAGTCAATACTTTTATTTTCCAATCAGGAGTTAAGTCGTAAGTTAATTTTAATCCTTGCAAAGCATTGTCAATCAAAAGTGGTCGCTGCTCATAAGATCTAAAAATAATTCCACTTCCAATCTGATCGTAAATGTATCCTGCCGTAATTCCTAACTTGTTCACTTTTTTATTGACATACCATTTACCAAGACCTTGATCGGTATAACTTTCATTAGGCTGTCGCAAGTTAGAATTATTGAAAAAATCTAATCGTACACCTACGTCAAATCCGAAATTGCTGTATTTCAAATCTAACCAAACTTCCGAACCAAATAATTGGTGATCGTACTGAGGAGTATTAAAAGCTTCAATCAATGAATCTTCTTGGAAAAAGTTACCATTGCTTTCTAGACTTCCAGATATGGAGCCCTGATTGTTACTTTGCGAGAAACCCAACGTATAAATAAGTGTAAGAAGGATTAAAAGTAATCCGTTTTGTTTTGTAAGTAGCATCTGAATATATTATTTTAATCTATTTGGAAAAAACTACACAATATAGTTTTTTAAAATTCATACAAAATTACTTTCATATATTGGTTTTTTGTAAAAAAGGCAATACTTAAATATGCCAAGCACCCGTTAAATCGAAGTTAAACCTAAATCAATATTAGTACTCTCGACTTTTTTATGATAAATTTACTTTGGCTTTTTAACTACAAAAAAAATTTAACCATCAAAATTAAAAAAAATACAATGAAGTTAATCAACATTCTATCAGTTGTTCTTGCACTTTGTCTTTCAACTTCTCTTTCCGCACAAAAGGTTTTACCTAATGTAAATGTGAAAGATCTGAAAGGAAAAACAGTCAACATTCAAGATTTTGCTAAAAATGGGAAAATTACGGTGATTAGTTTTTGGGCAACTTGGTGCTCCCCTTGTAAAAGAGAGTTAGATGCGATTGCAGATATTTACCCTGACTGGCAAGAGGAATATGGTGCTGAGTTAGTTGCAGTTACCATTGATAATGCAAGGGCTATGTCAAAAGTGCCCGGTATTGTTGAAACGAAAAAGTGGGATTATGTGATTCTTTCTGATGTGAATCAGGACTTACAAAGAGCATTAAATTTCCAATCTGTTCCACAGACATTTTTGCTGGATCAAGAAGGAAATATCGTTTATACTCACACAGGATATGTTTCTGGAGATGAGTATGAATTGGAAGATAAAATTAAAGCTTTGGCTGGGAAATAAGTTGAAGTTTGTCTTAGGAATGCGAACTAAATAGATTCAGAATTTTCACTACTTCTTTTGTCCTTATTTTCCCCTTTGAAAGCAATCATTTATCCAGATAAACTCCTGCTTTCAAAGCAAAAACTAAGAACAAAATAAGCGACCGAAAATTCTGAATCTATTTTATTCGCATTCCTTATAAAAAAAGCGGATATTTTCGAGAGAGAATATCCGCTTTTTTTTACCATCGACTGGCTTCCAGCCAATCGATGGAACTAAGCCAACTCCGCCAACTCCAACCACCTCAGTTCCTTCTCCTCTACCTCATTCTTTATTTCTCCAAGTTCGATAGAAAGCTTTTGAATTTCTTCAGGTGTCAAACTTGGATTATTAAACTGCTCCGTGATTTTTCCTTTTTTTTCTTCCAAAACTGAAATCTGTTTCTCCAAACGATTATATTCTTTGCGTTCTTCGTAACTCAATTTTGGCTTTTCAACTATTGGCTTTTCAACTGTCGGTTTTACAATTCTTTTTTTCCGATCTCGTTCAGCTTGTCTAGCGTCCTCGACTTCTTCTTTGTGCAGCGCTCGATAGTCAGAATACTGCCCATTATAATCTCGAATTTTCCCTTCCCCTTCAAAAATAAAAAGGTGGTCAACTATTTTATCCATAAAAAATCGATCGTGCGTCACGACTAAAACACAACCTGGGAAGTCCATGAGAAAATCTTCCAAGATATTTAAAGTGATGATATCCAAATCATTGGTCGGCTCATCAAGAATTAAAAAGTTAGGGTTTTCCATCAAAACAGTCAGCAAGTGCAATCGACGCTTCTCTCCCCCACTCAATTTTGAAACATAAACTTGCTGTTGTTTTCGATTAAAAAGAAAACGTTCCAACAATGATTCTGCCGTCAACTTATTTCCTTTTTCCAAAGGAATATATTCAGCGATATCTCGAATGACATCTATAATTCGTTTGTCATTTTCTAATTGAATTCCATCCTGCTTATAGTGTCCAAAAACGACCGTTGTTCCAACGACCACTTTACCCGTATCAGGTCGAATCTCTTGTGTCAACATTTTTAGCAAAGTAGACTTACCTGCTCCATTTGGCCCAACGATTCCTACTTTCTCTCCTTTTTTAAACTTGTAATTAAAGTCTTTTACTAAAACCAGATCGTCATAACTTTTGGAAATATAATTAGCTTCCAAAATTTTACTTCCCAAGCGACTTCCTTTCATGTCGATATGGATCTTATCTTTTGAGATCTTCTGTGAAGCTTTTTCTTCTATCTTATAAAAGGAGTCAACTCTTGATTTTGCTTTAGTTCCACGCGCTTTTGGTTGGCGACGCATCCATTCCAATTCTTTTCCCATCAACTTTTTTGTCTTGTCTAGAACGATCGCTTGATTGTCCTCCCTAGCTTCTTTGGCGACTAAGAAGTCAGAGTAATTTCCTTTGTATTTATAAATCACTCCTGCATCCAACTCGATGATATTATTACAAACTCTTTCCAAGAAATAACGATCATGCGTCACCATGAAAAGTGTCAAATTCGGCGATTGCAAATATTCTTCGAGCCATTCAATCATATCCAAATCCAAGTGATTGGTTGGCTCATCAAGAATTAAAAATTCAGGTTCATCAATCAAAATTTGGGCAAGCGATAATCTCTTTTTTTGTCCACCTGACAGATGCGCCACTCGTTGTTCGAGATCTGTAATTTTTAATTTCCCTAAAATTTCTTCGATCCGAGCTTTAAAATCCCATGCTTCCAAATCATCCATTTGTTGCATTGCTTTTGCCATTCCATCTTCGTCCTCATAATTAAGCATTGCTTTATCGTATTGGCGCGTAGCTTGGATCTTTGGATTTTCCGATTCGAAAACTGCTTCCATAATCGTGTGCCCATCTCGAAAAACAGGGTCTTGCAACAAGTACCCAATTCGAATATCTTTTCGATAATGAACTTTAGCATTTTCGCCTTCTGCTTTTTCGGTTCCAGCAATGACTTTGAGGAGTGTGGTTTTCCCCGCTCCATTTTTGGCAACGAGCGCAATCTTTTCGCCTTTGCTCATTTGAAAGTTAACTTTATCAAATAGGACTTTATCACCAAAGGATTTTGAAACATTTTCAAGAGACAGGTAATTCATATATTTATTTAAATATTATTTTAGAATTTGATTGATTTGAAAAAACAGAAATCTGAATTTCAAATATTCTGCAAAAGTAATAAAATTAAGAGGGCTTGGAATCTTTTTTTTCATCCGACTTCCATACGGACAAGAAAGTCGGCTGCTACGAAAGAAGCCGAAACAAAATTAATTGCTTCGGCTTCTTTTTATAAAACTTGAATTTGGATTTTCTCTAAACACTATTCCATATCACGTAGAATGGATAATACTTCATTTAAGTAAATATCTTTTTCTAATCCTTCCATCCAATCTTTGTTTCGAGCTTCCACCCCTTCATCTTTAGTCAATGCATCCATATCTTCAGGAAGATTTTTGACCACCATTCCTTCTACTTTTTTATCTACTACTTTTTTGAAAGCATCGTTCACTTCCTTTTGGTCTTTCTCCATTTGAGCGTATTTATCGATATTCAAAGGATAAATATCAATGTCTCTTTGACTTTTTAACCATTTTGCGTGAGTTTCGATTTGCTGAAAAGCAGGATGAGTTGTAACTCGTTTTCCACTTGCTGTTCGAAGCTCATCTAATTTATCAGTTACAGAGTATACATTTTGCTCATATGGAACAGGAGCGATTTCAGTATAATCCAAAGCATGATCGTAATCTTTTTCACCTGAGTCAAAGTAAGAATATAAATCAGGGAAAACGATATCAGATTTTACTCCATTCAACTGAACAGAACCTCCGTTCACTCGGTAGTATTTTTGGATAGTCAATTTGATAGAACCTAATGGCTTCACATCTGCATATCCCATTACTGCTCTATCCAAGTCTAAGAACCTTTGTACGGTTCCTTTTCCGAAAGTAGAAGTACTTCCTACGATTACTGCTCGTCCGTAATCTTGCAATGCTGCTGCTAAAATTTCAGAAGCAGATGCGCTATACTCATTTACCATTACTATAAGTGGTCCATCATACAATACTTTTCCATCTTCATCTTCCTTAACTCCTGATCGACCGATTCTTGATTTCACTTGAACGATTGGTCCTTTTTCAATGAACAAACCTGCCATGTCTACTACCTCTTCCAATGATCCACCGCCATTATTTCTTAAATCAAGGATGATTCCGTCGACATTATGTTTCTTTAATTTTTTTAATTCTTTTGCTACATCTTCTGCACAACTGTGTCCTCCATTTCTTCCAAAGTCAGCATAGAAACTAGGCAAATTAATGTATCCCATTTTCTCTGAAGCATTCTTTGGAGATGAAAGTAAAGTTGATTTTGCGTAACCTTCTTCCATGATAACTACATCTCTTTCGATAGCAATCACTTCTTTGTCTCCATCTTTCTTTTTCACAGTCAATCGAACTTCTGTTCCTTTTTTCCCTCTGATCATATCTACGACATCGTCGATAACCATTCCGCTAACATCTACTGGCTCATCATCACCTTGAGCAACAGCCATAATCATATCATCTGCTTCTAATTGTTTTCCTTTCCAAGCTGGTCCACCAACAATTACACTCACGACTCTAGTATATTCTTCTTCTGCCCGAAGTTGTGCTCCGATACCTTCCAAAGTTTTAGACATTCTAATATCAAAATTCTCTTTATCTCTAGGTTTGAAATAACCGGTGTGAGGATCGTACACATTAGCAATTGCATTCAAGTAATTGCTTAATCTATCTGCACGTTTTGACTTTCTCATTCGAGTGTACCATTTTTCGAAAACATCTAGCACATCTTCTCTCGCTTTTTGCTCTAGTTCCGCAAAAGACTTTCCCTTTACGTCTTCATCTTTTCCTTCTTTTTGCAAATCTAAATCATCAACCACTCTAGTTAAAGTTTCTCTTTTCAAGTACTTTCTCCAATTCTCTTTTAACTCTGCATCATTTTTTGCGAAAGGTTTTTTCTCATCTGATAAATCAATTGTTTCATCAGTAGAAAAATCAAAAGGTTTTGATAAAATCTCTTTGAAATATCCTTCTGTTTTATTCAACCCTTTTTCTAATAGAGTCAAAGACATATCGAAAAACTCATAAGTTCCCGCATCAGCTTCATCATCTAATTGCATTTCAAATTTACCTAATTGATCAACATCATATTGAGTCAACCATCGTCGGTTTCCGTCAATTCGATCCATGTAAAGATCATAGACTTTCTTAGAAAAATTATCATCTACTTTTTGAGGTTGAAAATGAAACCTATCTAAATTAGCAATGATAGATTTAATTAGGATTGCTTCTTTTTCAGCATTGTTAGCAGGAATATAAAATGCTCCAAAAATTAATGCGACAAGAATCAATGAGAAAAAAATGGGACCTCTGAATTTCATATTGTGAAGTTTTAAATATTTACTTATTTCGAAATTTAACTAAAAGACAATACCTATCTTATAAAATTGCTTTTAGCCACTAAATATAGGTTAAATTCCTAATAAATTAAGGCGATAACCTTGCCAACTGGTCGTTTTAACGAAATAATAACGAAGTAGACGTGACGAGAATTATCTCAAAGTTGACTTCTTTTATTTTTTGTAAAACAGACTAAAGTTGAAATTGTTTTTTTTCACAAAAAAAACAACGCCCTATTTGACGAATCAAATAGGGCGTTGCCACATATTTTTACATTAATTAAAGAATAATTAATTCTTTAATATTTGTATATCTTAGATAAATGGAGCAATTACCAAAGCAACTACTGCCATTAATTTCAACAAAATGTTCAACGATGGACCAGAAGTATCTTTGAATGGATCTCCAACAGTATCACCTACTACAGTTGCCTTGTGAGGCTCAGAACCTTTGTAATACATTTTACCTTTAATTTCTACCCCTTCTTCAAACATTTTTTTAGCGTTATCCCAAGCACCACCTGCGTTTGATTGGAAAATCGCCATCAAAACTCCACAGACTGTTACTCCTGCTAAAAGTCCACCTAACATTTCAGCTCCTCCCAAAAATCCAACTAAGACTGGAGAAATAATCGCCAATAAACCAGGCAACATCATTTCTCGAATAGATGCGTTAGTTGAAATTTCAACACATTTATCATATTCTGGTTTTCCGTCAGCTGCATCAAAAACTGCTCGATCTGCAGTACTCCATTCTGACATTTCTTTTCCTTCATTTTTCTTCATCAATTCCAAAGCTGCTTTCAATTCAGGAATTTCCTTGAATTGTCTACGCACCTCTGTAATCATATCCATTGCAGCTCGTCCAACTGCATTCATAGATAAAGAAGAAAATAAAAATGGTAACATTCCTCCTACAAATAATGAAGCCATTACTTTTGGATTTGTAATATTAATGGCATGTAACTGCTCCCCAATATCGTGATTTGTATTATAAGCTGTAATAAACGCTGCAAATAATGCTAAAGAAGTCAACGCTGCTGAACCAATGGCAAATCCTTTTCCGATTGCCGCAGTTGTATTTCCTACTGCATCCAATTTATCAGTTCTTTGGCGCACTTCTTTTGGCAATTCAGCCATTTCAGCAATACCACCTGCATTATCAGAAACTGGTCCGTAAGCATCTACTGCTAACTGAATACCTGTATTGGAAAGCATTCCTACCGCAGCAATCGCAATACCATAAAGTCCTGCAAAGTGATGTGCTCCGATAATCGCAACAGCTAAAATTAAAATTGGAATGGCAGTTGATTGCATCCCTACTCCAAGACCAGCGATAATATTTGTTGCAGCTCCTGTTAAAGATTGGTCTACAATTGACATTACTGGTTTAGTACCTGTACCTGTATAAAATTCAGTTACCATACCAATAAATAAACCTCCTGCTAAACCAAAAATTACAGCATAAAATACACCCATTGGATTATAACTCGTCATAACTTCTTTTCCATGCATATAAGATACTACATCCCAAGTATCAGGAAGCATCCAGTTTACAATGAAGAATGTGGCTACCAACATCAAACCCGCAGCAACAAATTCCCCCATGTTCAATGCCTTTTGTGGATCACCACCTTCTTTTACTTTTACGAAAAATGTTCCGATGATAGAAGTTACAATTCCTACACAGGCTAACACTAATGGTAATAAAACTGCATTCAATCCTCCAAATTCATTGTCACTCATATATCCTGCTGTACCAATAAAAGCAGCACCTAAAACCATTGTACCAATAATAGAACCTACATAAGATTCAAAAAGGTCAGCTCCCATTCCCGCAACATCACCTACATTATCACCTACATTATCCGCAATAGTTGCAGGATTCAATGGATGATCTTCAGGAATACCTGCTTCCACTTTTCCAACTAAATCTGCTCCTACATCAGCTGCTTTGGTATAAATACCTCCACCTACACGAGCAAATAATGCAATAGATGATGCTCCAAAAGAGAATCCAGTCAAAACTGTAATGACTCGATTCACATTATCCGCAGAATCTACACCAAACTGATTACTATAAATAATAAGTAAAGTTCCTAACCCTAAAACTCCTAATCCAACAACGCCCATTCCCATCACAGCTCCTCCTGCAAAAGCTACTTCTAATGCTTTTCCTAAACTAGTTCTTGCTGCATTAGTTGTTCGAACATTTGCTTTGGTCGCTACTCTCATCCCGATAAATCCTGCCAATGCAGAACAGATCGCTCCTAATACAAATGATACTGCTACCATCGGTGAAGAGTTTGGTGTGTTACCTGTGACTCCCAATAAAATGGCTACTGCAATTACAAAAATTGCTAATACTTTATATTCGGCTTTTAAGAATGCCATGGCACCATCCTGAATATTTTTGGCAATTCTTGCCATTTTATCGGTACCTACTTCTTGTTTAGTTACCCAAGAAGATTTCCAGAAGGTGTAAAGCAACGCTAAAATACCAAAAGCTGGAATTGCATAAATAATCGTACTACCCATAATCTCGTTGATTTTTTTAATTGTTTTGTTAAAATAATAAAAGGGGATGACTCCAGCCATACCCTCCCCCATTTATGGTTTAAATCCCAATTTTTGTTTTCAAAAAATCTAGTTTAATCAAAATGTAATTGTATTGTTATAATTCCAACTCTGACTAAAATATAAATCAAGATTTTTTCGAGAACTCAACTACTATTCTTACCTGAGGTTTTTCGTTCAAAGGCTAAAGTAACGCTATTTTACATTTTGTCATAAATTTTAAATGTGTATTTGTAACAATATCAAGGAGTTGTATGGAAAAATATATCCAAAACAAATATTTCTCTCACAGAAGAATTCTTATTTAAAATTTCACGAGGTATTTGATAGGCAAAATCCGCAACTAACAGTCCCTGAGAGTTACTAACATTATTTTGTTAGTTTAAACATCAAAATGTGGATAACCGTTGCGACTTACGCTTTTAGGTCATTTTGTCATCGAAAACAAAAACATACTGACTTTTTGTCTTACTATATTTAGAGATTCTGCGAAAAAGTCGTGAAAAACGTAATGGAACATGAGTTGATAAGAAGGGAAGTGTAAGCATTATTAAAAAATCATCAGCCTTTGACGGACAACTCCCGAAAGGCTGAAACAAAAAAATATCAAATTATGACTTTTGTAAATGTAAATCCAAGACGAAGAAGATCTCATGTAGTTAATCCTTTTTTCAACTTAGTCAATGATGTATTGACTAAGTCAGCTGGAGAAATTGAAAAAAATGTAGTTAAATCGCGACCTGCAGTAAACGTAATCGAAGGAAAAGAAGATTTTAGATTAGAAATTGCTGCTCCAGGGCTGAAAAAATCTGACTTTGAAATCCATCTCGAAAAAGATGTTTTAACCATTTCGGCTAAAGTAGAAAACGAAAAAGTCGAAGGGATTAAATACGCTCGAAAAGAATTCGACTACCGCGACTTCAAAAGAACATTCCATTTGCCAAAAACAATTAACATTTCTAAAATCGATGCGAAATTCGAAGATGGTATTTTGTACTTGACTTTGGCAAAAAAAGAAGAAGCAAAAGAGTTGCCTGCTAGGAAGATAGTAATTGGGTAAAAAGTACTTAAATAAAGTTGGTTTTTCGTTTTGTTTAAACCGTGTCATCCCGAAGTATCGGGATGGCTCGGATTTTTCCCCAAATCAATTTTTAATAAAAAATAAAAATATATACCATATGAGCAATTTAGTAAATTTCAATTCAGGCATCAATTCTATTTTTGATGACCTTTTCAATAATTCAATTTCAAATTTTGTAGGATCTGACTTTGCAGCAAATGTTCCTTCGGTAAATATTTCTGAATCTGCGGATGATTTCAAAATTGAACTCGCAGCTCCAGGTTTGAAGAAAGAATATTTTGACATCAATGTTGAAAAAAACACTTTGACTATTTCTGCAAAAAAAGAAAAAGCAAATGAAGTAGATGATGGAAAGATCACTCGTAAGGAATTTAGTTATGCTTCTTTTTCTAGAAGTTTCCAATTGCCCGAAGGTGTGGAAAGTAATGCAATTATAGCAAGTTACGAGAGCGGAATATTAGGAATTGTTTTACCTAAAAAAGAAGAAGCAAAAGAATTACCTCCAAGAGCAATTCTAGTAAGTTAAGATTTTTCATGAGATAAGGTCTTGGTCACAATTAAACACAAGTTATTTTGAGGTTATTTTTTTATCAGCCGAGGCAAAAAACGTAGGCAACCGTTAGGTTGACGAGGATTTTTAACGAAGGAAGATGAAAAAAGAGGCCAAAATAAATGTGATTTAATTGTGACCAAGAACTTAAGGTCTAGTAATTTTATAAAAAAAGGTTAGGATGTTTGCATCCTGACCTTTTCCTTTTTTTTTGGGTTCAAAAAAATTTCATAAAAAAAGAGGTCTCAGAAACTTTAATTCCTGAGACCTCCCTTATTTTAAAAGTCGAATTATAATCCGATTTTTCTACTTCTTTTTGATTTTCAATCTAGCCCCTACGGATGGAAACTCATTTCCTTTTATCTCATTTAACCTCAAAATATCTTGAATGGTTACCCCTGGGTATTTTTCGACGATCTCCAAAATTGACTCATTCCGACGAATCGTATGAAAAATATAATCTTCTCTTTTTAGAGAAATTTTCCTTTGGGGAAGATTCCTTTTTTCTTGTTCCTCCTTTTTAATGTTTACTCTTTTGTTTCCTGTTTTCCTATTTTGACCATTGGACAAAATAGTTTCTTCCTTCAATTTAGAACTTTCGATTTCTTGTTGACGAGCAGGAAGTTCTCTTACCTCGATATTCAAACTACTGCTAATTTGGAAAATAGTCAGCTCTTGCCCTCTTGCTAAATATGGTTGTGGCAAATTATTCCAAGCCATAATATGTTGTCGATTACAATTAAACAAGACCGCTAACTTATCAATATGATCGCCTGGCTGAACGTAATAAACTGACTTGAAAAACTCCGTTCGGTCTCCAGGGTTTTGAATGATCGAAGGATTGCTATCCGGTGTTGGAAAGGCTGCCAAAAACAATGGCATGTTTCGTTTTGGCAAAGTCAAAAATTGTCCATTTCGAGAAGTAGGAATAATACCTTGCTTAAAACTAGGATTCAATTGTTCTATTAAATGAAGTGACGTTCCTGTGATTTTTGAAATCTCCCGAAAAGAAATTGAATTATACACTTTGGTAAAATCCGTCATTTGAACATCCATTTCCGGAAACTGAGGTTTCAAATAATGTAAATGATAATTATTTACGATATAGTTTGCAGCTACAAATGCAGGCACATAGTTTCGAGTTTCTTTGGGTAAATACTTTTTTATTTTCCAAAAATCCTTACTCTGCCCTCTTCGAATAGCTCGATTAACTCGACCTGGCCCACTATTATAAGCAGCCAATGCGAGTTCCCAATCTTGATATTTGTTATGTAATCTTTTCAAATATTGAATGGCAGCTTTCGTCGACTTGTGAGGATCTCTTCGCTCATCCACTTTACTATTTTGAGATAATCCATACTCTTTTCCAGTGGCTGGCATAAATTGCCACAAACCTGCTGCACCTACTCGCGAAGTTGCGTCAGGATTTAAGGCAGATTCTACCACCGAAAGATATTTGATATCCGAAGGCATATTTTGCTCCAAAAGATACTTTTCAAAAATGGGAAAATACATCACTATCCTACCCAACATTTTCTCCGTTCTATCTCTATTCCGAACGGAGTATGTTTTGATATAACTTTTGACGATATTATCCAATTGAGGAGTTACGGCAAGTGAAGAAAGATTTTTGATTCTAACTTCTAATTCTGCATCACTAAAAATAGGGACAGGGTTATGGGGTGTAGTCGAACTTTGACTTAAGGTCTGAGTAGCAAAACTCAACGTCAATAGAAAGAGTACAATTAGTTTATTTAGGTTCATATCTGGCAAAAAATTTAAAGCTTAGAAAATAGGATTCTGGATTCTTAAAAAATGTGAACTTATTAAGAGCTTTTTGGGGAATTTTATTTTGGTGAAAAATGTCCCAAAAAGCTCTAAGCTCTTAAAAGCATACAATACTGCAAAAATTGTGTTGAGGTACCTTTATATATAAAGATAAACCTAAACACAAAGGTGTTTGGCTTGATTGTAAATTTTCAGATATTAAGGATTAGCTTGATTGACTGACAGACACGAGGTTGTAGAAAAATGAGATATTTTATTTTGGGTGTTTAAATTTTTAAAAAAAAGAACTACTCAAAATAAAATATCACGTATTCATTACCCTATCGAAAGTTCTTCCCCAAATATAGGAATTATTATGAAATTCCCATCTGCACTTGGCGGAATGATTCCTTTTCGGTAGGAAGGATTTAGTTTTTGGATGATTTCGAGACTCATCCCTGTTTGTTTCGCAATTTTTTTCAACGTGGCTCTTTTATACACTTTTACGACTTTCACGAACTGTAAAGTATACTCTGGATAGATCGGTCGAAGATCATGGAAAAAATAATTATCCATCACATATGAAGTTGCTATAAATTTCGCAACATATCCTCGAGTTTCTTTCGGTAGAAATTTTTTAATGCCTTCAAAACTAGATTTACCTGCTTTTTTGATTGCTCTATCTACTCTTCCTGGTCCACAATTATAGGATGCAATCGCTAATTTCCAATCACCGTATTTAGCATATAAATCTTTGAGATAAGATAAACCGGCAATGGTTGATTTTACAGGATCACATCGCTCATCAACGTAATCATTAATGGTCAATCCATACATTCGACCTGTGCTTGGCATGAATTGCCACAAGCCTTTTGCTCCAACTTGAGATTCTGCATTTGGATTAAGAGCAGACTCAATTATTGGTAAATTTTTCAATTCTCTCGGCAATTGGAATTCTTCAATATATTTTTCAAAAATTGGTAAAAAAGTCGTTTGTCTTCCAAGTAATAACTCAGTTCCAGTACGATCTTTTGAAATATATTTTTCGACAAATTTCTTAACATCTTTATTGTACGTCACGTCCATTGAGAAAGATCTTCTTTCAAGTCGTTCGACAAAAGCTGTTTTAGAAACTTTGGTTTTGCTACTTTCTGAAAAGGAAGTAGTTGGATGAGATTTAGTAGTATTGATGTTTGCTTTTATTGACGATGATAATAATATCATCAATAAAAAAGGTAAAATACCTCTTAATATGTTCATGGATATAAAATTTGGCTATGACACTTGAAGGGCAATTTTTGCTTCTATCAAATGTCTTTAAAATTTCATTAAGCATTTGAAATAATCATTTCATTAATGCCTAACTATTCGTAAAATCTTTTATTATTATTTGAGTATAGAAAAAATCGGTGAGATGAAAACTAGATTTTGTGTATTGATAATGCAAAATTATGGGGTTTTAAAATCTAATACAACCCTAGTGGCTTTTATTTAACATTTGCTAATCGATTTAATCATATTACCTGACAGGGTTCATTTTTACATTTAGGAAAAGACCATAACAGGATACAGACCTCTACCGTTTGATAGCGAACTATTTATACATTAAACTATAAGGCTATACTTTGGTTATTTTTTTAAAAAATGTTGCATGATATACTGGGAAAAGGCTAACAATTTTTTTTCTTCAAATTTGTTTGCCATGAACTGAATCCCCATTGGGAGGCCATTTTCGTGTTTTCCGAAGGGTAAAGAGATCGCTGGAATGCCAACCATATTTGCTTGGACAGTAAAAATATCAGCTAGATATGCCTCGACTGGGTCGTCCATTTTATCACCAATATTCCAAGGTGGAGTTGGGGATGCAGGCATCAATATAAAGTCGTAATCATTAAATATTTCAAAAGTTTTTTCAGCAATTAGCCGCCGAATCTTTTGCGCTTTGGTATAATAAGCATCGTAATAGCCTGAGCTCAAAACAAATGCACCTAGCATTACTCGACGCTTCACCTCTGTTCCAAATCCTTCCGAACGAGATTTTTTATATATCTCAATTAAGTCTTCTGCTTCTTCACTTCTGTGTCCAAATCGAACACCATCAAAACGGGAGAGATTCGATGAAGCCTCGGCTGTAGTCAGGACATAATAGGCAGGAATGATGTAATCCAAATATTCAAATTCAACAGGTTCGACTTCATGTCCTTCCGCTTTTAATTTTTCAATTAATGCAAAAGTTTGTTGTCGAATTTCTGCATCGATACTTTCATGTTGGAGGGCACTTTCGAAGTAAGCAATTTTCTTTTTTCCTTCAACAATTAAGTTTTCAGAAAAATCATCTACAGGCATTTCACTTGAAGTACTATCGTTTTCATCGTAGCCTGACATGATTTCTAACAATACACTTACATCTTCTATGGAGTGCGCTAAAATACCAATTTGGTCGAATGAAGAAGCGTATGCTAACAATCCGAATCTCGAAATCCTTCCATAAGTTGGCTTCATTCCGATCACTCCACAAAATGCTGCCGGCTGCCGAACGGAACCTCCTGTATCAGTTCCCAAAGAAACTAAACAGGTCTTCGCTTGAACAGCAACTGCCGAACCTCCCGATGAACCGCCTGGAACTTTTGAAGTATCTGCCGCATTTCGAACTGGCCCATAAGCTGAATTTTCATTGGCAGATCCCATCGCAAATTCATCACAATTCACTCGACCAATAATGATCGCATCTTCTTCCAAGATCCGTTGGACTGCCGTGGCAGAAAACAAAGATTTGAATCCTTTTAAGATTTTTGAACCTGCGGTCACGCCGTGATCTTTGTAGCAAAGTACATCTTTGATGGAAATGACTAACCCAAAAAGTCGTCCGACTGAATCTGGGTTTTCTGCATATTTTTTATCTAAAAGAATGGCTTGTTCGCGAGCTTCGTCTTCAAATACTTCCACATAAATATTGAGGTCTTTAGACTTTTCAATATTAGACAAGTAGTGCTCGACCAATTTTTGACAATTAGTTTCACCATTGAAAATACTTTGTTGGATAACTTGGAGTGAATTCATATGTATTTCGAAGCTCCTGCTTCGAATTATTTTTTATGGCCCGAAGCGGGAGCTTCAGGATACGTTAAATTGCTGAAGTAAATTGTTTTAAAAATCGAACATCGTTTTCGAAAAGCAACCGAATGTCATTGATCGAATACAACATCATCGCTTGTCGTTCGATTCCCATTCCAAATGCAAAACCGGTATATTTTTCTGTATCAATTCCACAGTTTTTGAGTACCGCTGGATCGACCATTCCACATCCCATAATTTCTACCCAACCTGTATATTTGCAAACATTACATCCTTTCGTATCACAAATAAAACAAGTCACATCTACTTCCGCACTTGGTTCTGTAAATGGAAAATACGATGGTCGCATTCTAATTTTCGTATCAGGTCCGTACATTTCTTGTGCGAAATAAAGCAAGGTTTGCTTCATTTCTGCAAAGGAAACATTCTCATCAATATACAATCCTTCAACTTGGTGAAACTGGCAATGTGCTCGCGCAGAAATAGTTTCATTTCGATATACTCGACCTGGCGCAATGATTCGAATCGGAGGTGCTTGACTCATCATCACTCTCGACTGAACTGACGAAGTGTGCGTTCGCAACAACATTTCCGTACTATTTTTCAAGTAAAAAGTGTCTTGCATATCTCTCGCAGGATGATCTGCAGGCGTATTCATTGCCGTGAAATTATGCCAATCATCTTCGATCTCTCGCTCCTCTGCAACATTAAACCCGATGCGTGAAAAAATATCAACTATCCGATTCATCGTAATCGTAATCGGGTGATGTGCTCCCAAACTCATTGGCTCAGGTGGTGCGCTCAAATCCAAATCTTGACTACTCACTTCCTCTTCTGCTGATTCCGATGCATTTTTTAACGCTTGGAATTTTGCTTCCGCTGCATCTTTAACTGCATTGACCAATTGACCATATTCTTTTTTTCGCTCGTTTTCCACATTTCGAATTTCTCCAAAAAGAGGTTTTAAAACATTCTTAGAGCCTACAAATCGAATACGAAATTGTTCCACTTCTTCCTTGGTGGAAGGTGTTGCATTTTCTATCTCAGATTTAAATTGATTGACTATTGCAAAAATCTCTGCTGACATGATTTCTTTTTTTATAAAATTGAAGGCGCAAAGATATGATTTTGAAATGTAAAATGGTAACGTAGCTGGTCGCTTTAGCTGCCCGCCAAAGAAAGAGC
>Ga0209712_10000493_pt1 | contig 34858 bp, 37 predicted proteins | sample ArcOceMetagenome_FD_187443 | JGI IMG/M metagenome (GOLD analysis project Ga0209712, IMG submission 187443) | Marine eukaryotic phytoplankton communities from Arctic Ocean - Arctic Ocean - Greenland ARC118M Metagenome (SPAdes) (version 2) | ecosystem: Environmental > Aquatic > Marine > Oceanic...
ACAGGCCAGTCCAGTCGCTTCGCCCAATGCCGCGGCATTGACCGTCTGGGAACCAAGGCAGTCGCAAAGGAGCAGTGTGTTTGACATATATTCTTTCAAGAACTGCGGCTAAATATTATACTTAGATAGGCAGGTATCCGCAGCGCAGTAAACCGACAATTTCGAGGGGAGTTGATTCTGAACTGTATAAAATAGTTGCTTGGCAGATTGGATGATGCATCACCGGGAGCCTAATTGGGCAACTTTTAGGTTATAAATGTTAATATTAAACCTTGCAGTGATGCAGGATTCTTTATTTTTTACTCAAAAGCAAAATGGTGCTTTGTAATTTGGCAAAAATATTCCATCATGATGATTATCATGAATACTGAAAGGCCTGCAACTTGAAACTAGCATACCCTAATGCTCAGTCTTTACCGCTTGGCGTTGTTGTCAGGCGCACTCCGGGTGTAACCCGTTGGGCAAAGTTTGCTTGGACGGTATCATCGGTCTTGCCAGGGGCCGCTGCAGCGGACTGGAAAGTGATGCGCACCGAAGGGGGCGTGACCGAATTTCACGCTGCGACGCTGCCTTTGACGCTCTATGTTTCCGATGCTGAAGCCTACGCGCATGAACTTCAGGCGCGCACACCTTCTGTTTATGTGGTTCTGCGCCAGGATGAACAAGCTGGCGATCTGCCCTGGACGGTCGCTCTTGTGACAGCATCCCCCTACGAAGCGCAGGATTATTGCGATTCCGCCGAAGAGCTGGTCGAGAAGATACCGATGCCGGACGGATTGCACAGCTGGATCGCAAGTTTTGTCGATAACTATTACGAAGAAGAAGCTTTTGTGAAACGCCGCCGTGACAAGACGCGGCTGGACCGCGTTGATAATGGCATCGGTGATGCGCGCATCCGTCAAACCAGTGATGTCTACCGTGCACCGCGCCGCAAAGAGGTGTTGAGTTGACAAAAGTGCAATCCACTTGGTCGCGACGCAAAGCTGCTGTTGTTGCTGAAGCCGTAGCTGAAGAGCGCGCCGCTGAAGAAGCTGTAATTGCTGAACAGCACGAATCGTTGGCAGAAAAGACCGATGTCGAGATTTTAGAAGAATTGGGGTTGCCTGACCCTGATAAGATGGCACGTGGTGATGATTTTAAGGCTTTTCTCAAAAAAACTGTTCCCGAACATTTACGTAAACGTGCACTAAGGACGCTTTGGCGAAGCAACCCGGTTCTGGCCTGCGTAGATGGGCTGAACGACTACGATGACGATTACCTCACGGGCAGTTTTGGCCAAGGTCCCATTAGCACGACTTATCAGGTTGGAAAGGGTATGCTATCACATCTGCTAGAAGTGGAACGTCAGAAAAAAGTACTTTTGGCACCGGTCGAAGAAGTTGCGGCCCTTGAGCCTACAGAAGAAAAGCTTGACTATGAGGGGGAAGAAAGGCTTGATCAGACACATGCTTCTCAATTAACTCCATGTGATTCTGCAATCGAAATGCAGGAAGCAGAACCGACAATGACCACACCGCGACGCATGACATTCCATTTTGAGGATGACGCAGCATGAATGTTGAACTACCCATCGCAGAGGTGTCGCAGGAAGATCGCTTGCGGGCTGATCTTTACAACTACATTGGTCTCATGTTGTCCGCCCCCCCAGATCAAATGTTGCTTGAGCAAACGGCCGCGCTGAAAGGTGATGAAACGCCATTGGGTGAGGCTATTCAGGGCCTTGCGCGGGTAGCTAAAGTGTCTAGGACGAAAACAGTTCAATCCGAGTTCAATGCGCTTTTTATTGGATTGGGCCGGGGTGAATTGTTGCCGTATGCAAGCTATTATCTTACCGGGTTTTTGAATGAAAAACCATTAGCTAACCTGCGTGATACGATGGCAACCTTTGGCATGGCTCGGGCCCCAGATAATTTTGAACCCGAGGATAATATCGCATCTTTGATGGAAATGATGGCCGGATTGATTGTGGGCCGTTTTGGTAGCGTAGCAAGTGTCGAAGGGCAAAAGCAGTTTTTCAACTCTCACGTTGGCACTTGGGCAGTACATTACTTTACTGATTTGCAAGCTGCGAAATCATCGGTGCTTTATGCATCTGTTGGGGCGGTGGGAAGCGCGTTGATGGACATTGAACGTGAGGCATTTCGAATGACGGCAAGCTAAAATATTTGCCAAACAAACGGTGGTTAAGCCCGCCTAATAGGAAAGGAAGATAACACATGACCGACAATACAAAAGGCGCAAGCCGTCGCAATTTTCTGAAACTCGCGGGCACTGCCGCACCCGCTGCAGTAGTTGTTGTTGCTGGAAGTAGTACGCAAGTTGCGGCAGATTCAATTGATTTATCATCTGATAGGATGCAAGATACTGCTCACACGCGGGCCTATCTTGAAAGTACTCGCTTCTGAAGTTGGAGCTGCGCGCGTTACGAATTTGTCCAGCTTGACTGGATCAGGGAGGAAGACCATGCTTAAGAAAAAAACTAATGGATACACAAACCGCTTAGGCCGCAGTCAAATTGTGGCCACTGAGAGGGCTGGCGGCATTGATCGGCGTGGCTTTTTGCGTGGTTCGGGACTTGCTATTGGGGGACTGGCGGCAATTGCAGCCACTGGTGGATCCGTCACACAAGCCACGGCGCAGACCGCTGCGACTCGAGCTGTTGAGACGATCAAGTCCGTTTGTACTCATTGCTCGGTTGGTTGTACCGTTGTTGCCGAGGTCGACAATGGTGTCTGGATCGGTCAGGAACCAGGTTTCGATAGCCCATTTAATCTAGGTGGCTATTGCGCTAAGGGGGCGGCAGTACGAGAGCATGCCCATGGCGAGCGCCGTCTGAAATACCCGATGAAAAAAGAGAACGGCGAATGGGTCCGCATAAGCTGGGAAACCGCGATCAACGAGATCGGCGATGGCATGAACAAGATTCGCGAAGAAAGCGGGCCAGATTCAGTTTATTGGTTGGGTTCAGCCAAGCACAGCAACGAACAAGCCTATTTGTTCCGCAAATTCGCGGCCTACTGGGGGACAAATAACGTCGACCATCAGGCGCGTATTTGTCACTCAACCACGGTTGCCGGTGTGGCCAACACATGGGGCTACGGTGCCATGACCAACAGCTACAATGACATCCATAACTCCAAGGCGATCTTCTTGATTGGAGGCAATCCTGCCGAAGCGCATCCTGTGTCCTTGCTGCACATTCTCAAAGCCAAAGAACAGAACAATGCGCCGCTTATCGTCTGTGATCCGCGCTTTACCCGCACGGCCGCCCATGCGGACGAATATGTGCGTTTCCGACCTGGCTCTGACGTGGCCTTGGTCTGGGGCATTCTGTGGCACATCTTTGAAAATGGCTGGGAGGATAAAGAGTTCATCCGGACCCGTGTCTGGGGGATGGAGCAGATTAGGGAAGAAGTCTCCAAATGGAACCCGGAAGAGGTCGAGCGCGTTACTGGAGCTCCGGGTGAACAGCTTGCGCGAGTTGCTCGCACTTTAGCCAACAACCGTCCAGGCACAGTAATTTGGTGTATGGGTGGCACACAGCATACTAACGGCAACAACAACACACGCGCCTACTGCATTTTGCAACTTGCGCTTGGTAACATGGGTACTGCAGGCGGGGGGACTAATATTTTCCGCGGCCATTGCAATGTACAGGGTGCCACTGATCTTGGCGTTCTCGCCAATACTTTGCCGGGCTACTACGGTCTGAAGCCTGGATCATGGGCCCACTGGGCACGAGTTTGGGAAGAAGACCTTGACTGGCTCAAGGGACAATTTTCACCTGAAAAGGTCGGTGAGACGGCAATGATGAATCTGACAGGAATTCCTGTCAGCCGCTGGATTGATGGCGTTCTGGAAAGTAAAGAAAACATTGATCAGCCTGACAACACCCGCGCAATGGTTCTATGGGGCCACGCCCCCAATTCTCAGACCCGTCAGAAAGAAATGAAGACGGCGATGGAGAAACTCGACATGCTAGTTGTCGTTGATCCTTATCCAACAGTGTCAGCAGTGTTGCAGGACCGGAAGGATGGCGTTTATCTTTTACCAGCCTGTACCCAGTTTGAGACACGTGGTTCTGTCACAGCCTCAAACAGGTCTCTACAGTGGCGCGATAAAGTGGTCGAACCATTGTTCGAGTCAAAGCCTGATCACTGGATTATTGCCCGTTTTGCAGAAAAGTTCGGGTTTCATGACAAAATTTTCCGAAACATCTCCATGGACGAAGGTGATGAGCCTAACATCGAAGATATTACTCGCGAGTTTAACCGAGGTATGTGGACGATCGGTTATACTGGGCAAAGCCCAGAACGAATAAAAATGCACATGGCCAATCAGCATACATTTGACCGCACAACTTTGCGAGCGGTTGGTGGGCCGGCAGACGGAGACACCTACGGGATGCCGTGGCCATGTTGGGGCACACCTGAGATGAACCATCCAGGTACCGCAAACCTCTATGACATGTCGTTGCCTGTGGCAGAGGGTGGTTTGACATTCCGTGCCCGTTTTGGAGTAGAACGTGACGGAGATAACCTGCTGGCCGAAGGTGTGTTTACACCCGGATCAGAGATCGAGGATGGTTATCCCGAATTCACAATGCAGATGCTCATAGATCTTGGCTGGGACGGTGATTTGACTGCGGATGAGCGTGCAGCGATTGACGCCGTTGCAGGCGAAAAGACAAACTGGAAGACTGACCTGTCGGGGGGCATTCAGCGTGTTGCGATCGCCCATGGCTGCGCCCCATTCGGCAACGCTAAAGCGCGTGCTGTAGTCTGGACCTTCCCCGATCCGGTGCCAATCCACCGCGAACCGCTTTATACCAATCGGCGTGATCTGGTCGCTGACTATCCGACCTACGAGGATAAAAAGTTCTGGCGCGTGCCTACCATGTACGCCTCCATTCAGGAAAAGGATTTCTCAACCGAGTATCCGATGATCCTGACCTCCGGCCGGTTGGTTGAATACGAAGGCGGTGGGGATGAATCCCGCTCGAACCCGTGGCTTGCGGAATTGCAGCAAGACATGTTCGTTGAGATCAATACACGTGACGCCAACAACCTTGGCGTGCGAGACGGCGCTCAGGTCTGGGTCGAAGGCCCAGAAGGCGGCAAGGTTAAGGTCATGGCGATGGTGACAGAGCGTGTTGGCGAAGGCGTCGCCTTCATGCCATTCCACTTTGGCGGACACATGGAAGGCGTTGATCTCAGGGATAAATATCCTGAAGGCGCTGACCCCATCGTATTGGGCGAAAGCACGAACACCGCACAGACATATGGCTATGATAGCGTAACCCAGATGCAAGAGACGAAAGCTACTCTTTGCAAAATCTGGACAGCATAAGGGAGAAGTAGAATGGCTAGAGCAAAATTTCTCGTAGACGCTGAACGCTGCATTGAATGTAACGCCTGTGTCACGGCCTGTAAGAACGAACACGAAGTGCCTTGGGGCATCAACCGCCGGAAGGTTGTCACCATCAATGACGGCTCTCCGGGTGAGCGATCCATTTCGGTGGCGTGCATGCATTGTTCGGACGCCCCTTGCATGGCGGTCTGTCCGACCGACTGCTTCTATCAAACCGATGAAGGCGTTGTCTTGCACTCTAAAGATCTGTGCATCGGCTGCGGCTATTGCTTCTATGCGTGTCCGTTCGGCGCGCCGCAGTATCCACAAGCAGGTAACTTCGGTTCACGTGGCAAGATGGACAAATGTACCTTCTGCGCTGGTGGCCCGGAGGAAAACAACTCCACTGCCGAGTTCCAGAAATATGGTCGCAACCGCATTGCAGAAGGCAAATTGCCGATCTGTGCAGAGATGTGTTCAACCAAGGCTTTGTTGGCGGGTGACGGAGACATCGTATCCGGCATCTACCGTGAGCGTGTTGTTGCACGCGGCTTTGGTTCTGGCGCATGGGGCTGGGGTACTGCTTACGAGCAAAAAGGCGGTTAAAAACCTTTTTGAAGTTTTTTCAAGGGGCGGCCAATTTTAAGGTCGCCCCTCTTTCATCTCGACATAAGGAAGTTCCGATGTTGCGTCTCCTTGGCTTGCTGGCCCTCATGTGGACCTTTGCGGTTCCTTCTTTCGCTCAAGAAATGCCCGCAGATGCGCGTGCTGCAACAGGTGGGGCGCAAAACCTCGAAGACATCATGCGCAGGCAAGAGGGGGCTAAGATTGACGACAGTTTCCGCAGTGACCTGACAGGAAACCCCGATGTCGCAGCAGCCACTACCGACCAGCTTGGCACATTGGGTGGGGCGTCTGACCCTGATCTTTGGCGTGCTTTGCGATATAATGCGGCAGATATAACAACACAGGTGCGCACACCTGCGGCCACGACACTTATGCAAGACGGCGGCATGTGGTGGCTTTCTTTCCGTGAAGGTCCGATGTTGAAAATAGCGGTCTACCTTTTGGGCGGCACACTTTTGCTGTTGACCCTTTTCTATCTGATCCGTGGACGTCTCCGTATTCATGGCGAAAAGACTGGCCGTACCATCGTGCGCTTTAAAGCGTTTGAACGCTTTGGCCATTGGTTGTTGGCGTCGTCGTTTATTGTACTAGGGATCACCGGACTGATTTCCCTTTTCGGGCGTAAAGTTCTGATCCCCGCTTTTGGCCACGAGACCTTCTCGTTTCTGGCTGTGATGAGCAAATGGGTTCACAATAATATTTCATGGGCCTTTATGGTCGCCTTGGTGATCATTTTTGTCGCTTGGGTTGTTCACAATCTGCCAGACCGAACAGACCTGCGCTGGCTTGCACGGGCAGGGGGCCTGTTCGGAGGAGAGCATCCACCTGCCAAGAAATTTAATGCAGGGCAGAAGTTGATTTTCTGGTCGGTCATTGTGCTTGGAGGGTCGATTTCGCTGTCTGGATTGTCACTGTTATTTCCGTTCGAGATCAACCTTTTTGGTCACACCTTCTCTACGCTCAACAGCTGGGGATTGCCCAAGTTGTTTGGATTGAATGACTTACCCTATCCTTTGTCGCCTCAGGAAGAGATGCAATTTGCGCAGCTTTGGCATTCGATTGTCAGCCTGGTCCTGACAGCAATAATTTTTGCCCATATCTATCTTGGCTCTGTCGGGATGGAAGGGGCCTTCGATGCGATGGGCAAGGGTGAGGTTGAAGAGCAATGGGCTCGCGAACATCACAGCATCTGGGCGCAAGAAGTTTTGGGTGAGCCAGCCAACAGTAAGGAGAATACTTAAGATGAAATCTTTCTTAATGGCTCTTGTCGCCCTTATTGTAATTTCAATCAGTGCCAATCTGATTTTGCAGCAAATTGGTCTTTCCAGCTCAAACGCAAGTACTTCATTTGGAAATGTTAGAATTTCTGATTGAAAGAAAGGTGTTGTGAAAGACTTGACGCCCTTTTGGATGGTTTAAAATTTTCTTCGTCAAGCGAGATTGTCTGATGTTTCACTTGTAAAAAGCAGACTTTGGCCAAGAGCTGTACATCCTTGATTTTTCCAGGAGCAGGGCTTGGTGAATACTGTACTGGTGATTAGGCGATAGGTCAGGTTGGATCGGCAGGAATACGATTTTTACTTATAGCTAAGTTAACAAGTTAAAACCTTTATTACTGGATAGACTGATTTTATTGGAAACATGCATCGAGTTAGAACAGGCTTTTGCAGGCTTATGTAATAATCAATTTATTAGACTGCTGTACCATTAATTAGGGATTACTATGCGAACTGGAAGTCCGATTGGTTGGTCTCGGATTTTTATGAAGGGCTACATAAAACCCATTTGAATATTTCAAGAATTGGGTCAAAATTGTCCACCTGATAGTGAAGTATTAGATACGTTATTCATAGGGTCTTCTTTTGGTGGAAGACATCATTTGTGAAAGTGGAACCCATATTTGCCACGAAAAGGTACGGTCTTGGCGCCCCGTCGCGAACGCCCATCCAGTAGGCGGATTTGGTGGTGGTGGATGTCATTTGAAACTCTTAGATTATTATCAAACGACTAGCTGTCAAAAGGTAGGGATGCAATTGGCAAGATCAGATGACATGGAGCACTACTTGGTTGCGCCTGATCCGGCAAAGGCCGGATTGACCCGCCACGTTGTTGGCACAGACCACACTGGCGCGGAAATCGCGTTGTCGGTCGTGGAAGAGCGTCCGTTGACGATCTTCCTAAACCGCCAAGAAATTGTGACGGCAATGACGATCGCGGATTACCCGGAATATTTGGCGTTGGGTTTTTTGAAGAACCAAGGAATGTTGGCTCATGATGATGTTGTAACTGGCGTTGATTATGATGACGAACTTGAAACTGTCGTGGTGCGCACGCAAACGGTTACCAATCACGAAGAAAAGCTAGCAAAGAAAACCCGTACCAGCGGGTGCGCTGTCGGGACTGTCTTTGGCGATATGATGGAGGGTCTTGAGGGACTTGAACTGGCGCAGACCAGTGTTCGTACCTCATGGCTGTATTCCTTGGCGGCCAAGATCAATCGCACGCCCAGCCTGTATCTAGAAGCGGGTGCCATTCACGGAACTATCTTGTGCCAGGAAGATCGTCCTTTGGTCTATATGGAAGACGTTGGCCGTCATAACGCGGTCGACAAGATCGCAGGCTGGATGCTGCAAGAAGGCGTAACTGCAGAAGACAAGATCCTTTATACGACAGGGCGTTTAACCTCAGAAATGGTGATCAAAACGGCGATGATGGGCATACCTGTTCTGGCGTCGCGTTCGGGCTTTACCGCTTGGGGTGTCGAGATTGCACAGCAAGTTGGACTGACCTTGATTGGGCGGATGCGTGGGCAACGTTTCATGTGTCTAAGTGGCAAGGAACGCCTTATCTGGGACGCTGATCCAAGCGCCGTTAAGGATGAACCACGCAAGTCTGGGCGAAAAGGTGGCAAAACATGAGCGGTTCATTGGGCGTCATTCTGGCAGGGGGATTGGCCACGCGTATGGGCGGCGGAGACAAGGGTGCACTGCCGCTTGGTTCATCCACATTGCTCAGCCACGTGATCGATCGATTGACACCTCAAGTGGATGGCATTGCGTTGAATGCGAACGGCGATGGTTCGCGGTTTGCCCATTTGGGGTTCCAAGTTATTGCCGATAGTATTGATGGGTTCGCTGGCCCATTGGCTGGCGTGCTTGCGGGGCTTGATTGGGCAGCAGAGCAAGGTGCAACTAGCATTGTGACCGCAGCGGCAGACACGCCGTTTTTCCCGTCTGATTTGGCTGCACGGCTACACCGTGAGGGTGAAGGGATGGTGCATCCTTTGGTTGTAGCAGCGACACCTGATCCTAAACGCGGCACCTCATGCCATCCCACCTTTGGACTTTGGCCCGTCGCATTGCGTGAAGATTTGCGTGCGGCCCTATTAGGTGGTGTGCGTAAAGTTGTGCAATGGACTGATAGTCATGATGGGCGGTTGGCTATGTTCCCTGTTGATCAGGTAGATCCCTTCTTTAACGTAAACACACCCGAAGATTTGGCTCAGGCAGAGGCGATGTTATGAGAGTTTATGGCGTGGTCGGTTGGAAGAATGCGGGTAAAACAGGATTGATGGAACGGCTGGTTACAGAAATCTCTGGACGCGGTTTCAGCGTTTCAACTGTGAAACATGCCCACCATACCTTTGATGTGGATCACGAGGGCAAGGACAGCTATCGCCACCGCATCGCCGGTGCCCGTGAAGTTTTATTAGCCTCGCGCAACCGGTTTGCATTAATGCATGAGATGCGTGGCGATGATGAACCGACACTGAGTGAGTTGTTGGAAAAATTGGCACCTGTCGATTTGGTTCTGATCGAGGGGTATAAACGCGACGCGCATTCAAAGATCGAAGCGTTTCGGGCTGAAACGAACAACCCTTTGATCGCGACGGATGATCTAACCATTCGCGCTGTAGCATCTGACACACCGATGCCACTTGATCGTCCTGTGTTCGACTTGGACGACACTGTCGCGGTTGCCGACTTTATCCTGAGTGAAGTTGGGCTAATCAAATGAGCGGTACAATCACGCCCTCACCACTGCGTAACGATTGTTTTGCATTGCCTGCTGGCATACATTGGACACCTGTTGATGAAGCATTGGCGCTGCTACGTGAACGCTTGACGCCTGTAATGGGGCGCGAAATTATTCCTGTATCTCGGGCAATGGGGCGGGTCTTGGCAGATGACGTGGTTGCGCCGCGTGCTAACCCACCTTTGCCTAACACTGCTGTGGATGGATATGGGTTTGCTGAAGGTCGCCCAGAGGGCCCACATGTCTTGCTCTTATTAGATGAACGCGCTGCTGCGGGCCCGCGATTGACCAGCGTTGTTCCTGAAGGGCATGCCGTTCGTATTCTAACGGGTGCGGCATTGCCAACTGGCGTGGACACTGTGGTTCTTCAAGAAGATGTGACGGTTGCCGAGGGGCAGATCGCCTTCAACGGCCCAATTAAAGCGGGTGCTAATACCCGCCGCGCCGGTGAAGATGTCCATAAGGGAGATGTCATCCTAAAGGCGGGTCGTCGCGTGACTGTCGCAGATATGGCGATATTAGCCGCGACTGGGGCAGATCACGTTGTTGTACGTGTGCCTTTGCGCGTGGCGGTTATTTCAACCGGTGATGAACTGGTTGAAGCGGGTCAATCAGCTAAACAAGATCAGATTTATGATGCGAACCGTCCGATGCTGTTATCTATGATTACGGCCATGGGCCACGTGCCTGTGGACATGGGACGCTGCGCCGACGATCGTGCCGCCTTAAGCCGCGTTTTGGACGATGCGACCCGCAATGCTGACGTTGTTATCACCAGTGGGGGTGCATCAGCCGGGGATGAGGATCATGTTTCGTTGTTGCTGACAGAGGCTGGCGCAATGCAGATGTGGCGAATCGCGATTAAACCAGGGCGTCCTTTGGCCTTGGGTCTTTGGAACAATACGCCTGTATTTGGTCTGCCTGGTAACCCTGTGGCAGCAATGGTGTGTACTTTGGTATTCGCAAGTCCAGCAATGGCCCAATTGGCTGGCGCGGGATGGGTGGCCCCTGTTGGCTATGACGTGCCGGCAAAGTTCACCAAATCGAAAAAGGCTGGGCGGCGCGAATATTTGCGGGCGCGAATGTGCGATGGACAGGTCGAAGTGTTTGGATCTGAGGGCTCAGGTCGTATTAGTGGACTAAGTTGGGCGGATGGCCTTGTTGAGTTGGCTGAGGATGCGCAGCAAATCAACAAGGGCGACCTTGTGCGTTACGTTCCTTTTGGAAGCTTCGGCCTATAATATAGGTCGCTTTTAAAGCGTCAGAGGGTCGTTTGCAGTCTTGCTTGATCGCAGTTGTCTGTCTACGAAGTTTGGATGACAGATACATCGCAAAACCCCGCCAAAAAAACCGTCGTTAACAGCTGGAACGAATGGGATCCATTACACCACGTGATCGTAGGTCGCGCTGACGATTGCCACATCCCACCGGAAGAACCAGCGTTAGACGCGAAGGTTCCCGAGGACAGTGACATGCGTGGCCAATGGGGACGCCGTCCACAGGAAACCATCGACCGCGCGAATGAATTACTCGATAACTTTGCTGGCATGTTGACCAAACGTGGCGTGCGCGTTGATCGCCCAAACAGTATCGATCACTCCCAAGGTGTAACGACACCTGACTTTCACACGGAAAGTCAATTTGGCTGCATGCCACCGCGTGATGTGTTACTGACTGTGGGTTCTGAAATGCTGGAAGCGACAATGTCTTATCGCTGTCGTTGGTTCGAGTACCTAAATTATCGTCCATTGCTGAAGCAGTATTTTGAAGACGATCCCAAATTCCGTCATGAAGCAGCTCCAAAGCCGCGCCTGACAAACGAAGATTATCACCCAGATTATCTAAGCGATAAAATTGGTGACACGCAGCGTCTGAAATGGGCTGAAGAAAAGTTCTTTGTGACTACGGAAGAAGAACCATTGTTTGATGCCGCTGACGTTCTGCGTTTTGGCCGTGATTTGGTCGTGCAGCATGGGTTCACTACGAACCTTAAAGGGATTGAGTGGTTGCGACGTCACTTCCCGGATCACCGCGTTCATACTGTGAACTTCCCTGGTGACCCGTATCCAATCCACATCGATGCGACCTTTACGCCTTTGCGCCCTGGTTTAATCCTAAACAACCCGCAGCGCCGCCTGCCAGAAGAGCAGCGTAAGATGTATAATGACAACGGTTGGGAAATTGTGGATGCAGCACAGCCTGCGCACAACGCACCACCAGCGCTTTGCTACTCATCAACGTGGCTGTCTATGAACGTCTTGGTCTTAGACCCTAAGACTGTTTGCGTCGAAAAGTCTGAGGTCTATCAGGCTGAACAAATGGATAAGCTGGGCATGAATGTGATAGAAGTCGAATTGCGCGACGCCTATGCTTTTGGTGGCGGTTTGCACTGCTGTACCGCGGATGTGTACCGCGAAGGTGATTGCGAAGATTACTTCCCAAACATGCCTTCCTAAATAGCGAAGGGCCCTCGCACGTTGGTAGTTGTGCAGGGGCCTTTTTACTCCAAAGATTTACCAGTTGATTTAGTCAAACGTACCTGCGACCCGGCCTAGCAGCATAAATGCGCGTGCCGTGCGTGTGTCTGAAAGCGCAGAGATTTCGTTGTCATTGGCACGCGGTTCAAATTCAGCAAATACCTTATCAAAACGGCGCAAGAAGTGGTGTGCGGCATCGCGGAAAATTGGGTCTTGTTTCATACGGCCTGATGTCAGAACCAATGAAGAACGATCCCTAACGCCACCAAGAGCAGCAACAGGGCGACCACGTGTACCACCTGCGAACTGGCGCCAGATTTCTGGGCGTGCACGATCAGGGCGAAGGTCATCCATATAAATGCCGTCTTGGCTTAGAAGAGTCAAAACATCTTGGGCTGCTTGGATCAGTTGACTTGCTTCACGATCTTTAAGGGCACGGCGCAATGCGGCAAAGCCAACTTCATCTTCTGCAGTTTCGGGAAAGTTCATTGCCCTGATAAAGTCTTCTGTTGCCAATGGTGGGTTGATGTCTTCTGCCGTTGTGCCCAACGCGAGAACAGGTTGGTCATCAACCTCAGTCTCAATGCGGGCTGCGGCGCGATTTGGTTCGTTAACATTTTCGTGGCGCTTAGTGAACGTTGTCAACGTTGTTTCGGTTTTGCGAGCAGCGGCGGCGATTTCATCAAGCTTGCGACTAACTGATGGCTCACGAGACAGGTCACGATCTCGAGATTGGGCAATGTAGGCTTGACGAATGGCATCAATTGCAGCCTGTAAACGGTGGCTTTCTTCGCGCATAACGCGGCTGGCACGTGCAGCTGTGGCTGCAACCCATATCATTGCCACAGGCATGAAAATAGCCAACATTGTCATCAGACCACGCAATCCGCCACCATCAACAGCCGGGTTCGAATCATCTGGCAAAGTTATGAAAAAAATTGCAGCTCCAATTAACCAAATCAAACTTAGAACGATCGCGATGGTCTCTATCCCACTAATTCTGCTGTGGACGGGGCGGTCGTAAATACCCAAGGGCGTAGGGTGAGATTTTGAGGTCTGATTGAACATTTTTCAATCCTATCAGGCGAAAACGATGGACAGAACTTCGTACGATTTCACGCCACCGGGCGTGCGCACTTCAACACTGTCTCCTTCGTCTTTGCCAATGAGGGCGCGAGCAATCGGAGATTTGATGTTAAGAAGACCTTTTTCAATGCTGGCCTCATATTCGCCAACGATCTGATAGGTTTTTTCCTCGTTAGTGTCTTCGTCTACCAAAGTAACTTTTGCGCCAAATTTGATCGTACCTGACATCTTTGCAGGATCGATGACATCTGCTAATGAAATAACTCCCTCTAGCTCTTTCACACGTCCTTCAATGAAAGACTGTTTTTCTTTAGCTGAGTGATACTCCGCGTTCTCGGACAAATCGCCGTGTTCACGTGCATCTGCAATGGCTCTGATGATGGTAGGGCGTTCGACCGTTTTCAGGTGTTTTAGCTCTACTTCTAAATCAGTGTGCCCTTTGCGGGTCATTGGGATCTTTTCCATAACATTCGTCCAACTGTGAAAAGCGGCCCAAACGGGCCGCTGTTAAAGGTTAGGTTCCAAATGACCTAAAGGGGCATGTAAATGCAAGTGTTCTAAACATGTTGAGCTGTTCTTAGCAATTGTGTTGCATCGCGTGCGCCCGTTTGTAACAGCCCTGATTGCGGGCAAGAACCGTAGGTTAGCTAATGGAAAGTGAAATTTGACGTGCTGAGACAGTGGTTGGACGGTTCTAAGGCATACAACGAAACCGTATTTGATTTACGTTGTGTCGAGATTGCATTGATCTGCCTGCTGGGGTAGCAAAATGTGAAAGAATATTTCAGTCGAACCGTTGAATTCGACACCGAAGAAAAAGGACCCACAGAATGGCTCAAATTGAACGCGAAACAATGGAATATGACGTTGTCATCGTTGGCGCTGGACCAGCTGGTTTATCGGCTGCCATTCGCTTGAAACAGCTGGATGCAGATTGCAACGTTGTGGTGTTGGAAAAAGGCTCTGAAGTTGGAGCGCATATCCTATCCGGTGCTGTACTGGACCCATGTGGACTGGATGCATTGATCCCAGACTGGAAAGCCAAAGGCGCGCCTTTGAACACGCCCGTGAAAGAAGACAACTTTTACATGCTTGGCGAGGCAGGCCAGTTTCGCATCCCAAATGCGCCGATGCCACCACTGATGAACAACCATCATAACTATATTGTATCTATGGGCAATGTGTGCCGTTGGATGGCAGAACAAGCTGAAGAGCTGGGTGTTGAAATTTTTCCTGGTATGGCGTGTTCCGAATTGGTTTACGGTGACAACGGTGAAGTAAAAGGCGTCGTCGCTGGTGTTTTCGGTCTAGAAGCTGACGGATCTATAGGTGAAACCACCGAAGTCGGCATGGAATTGCACGGCAAATACGTGTTCCTTTCCGAGGGAGTACGCGGATCATTGTCCAAAGAAGTTATTGCGAAATATCACTTGTCTGACGGACACGAGCCACAAAAGTTTGGCCTTGGCATGAAAGAGATCTGGGAGATTGATCCAGCCAAGCACAAAGAGGGCACAGTCACCCACACAATGGGTTGGCCGCTAAACTCTAACGCGGGTGGTGGTTCGTTCGTTTATCACCTTGAGAACAACCAAGTCTACGTCGGTTTTGTTGTCCACCTGAACTACAAAAACCCGCACATGTTCCCTTACATGGAGTTCCAGCGTTTCAAACATCATCCTATGATGAAGGATCTGTTGGAAGGCGGCAAACGCGTAGCTTACGGTGCGCGCGCGATTTCTGAAGGTGGATATCAATCCATGCCTAAGATGGTTGCACCGGGCGTGGCTTTGTTGGGCTGTTCTGTGGGTATGGTCAACGTGCCGCGCATCAAGGGCAATCATAATGCGATGTTGTCCGGTATGGCAGCGGCTGAGGCAGCAACGGCTGCAATCAAAGCGGATCGCTCTGGCGATGAATTGACAGCCTATGAGGTTGACGTTCGTGAGGGTGCGATTGGCAAAGACCTTAAAAAAGTGCGTAACGTAAAGCCTCTTTGGTCAAAATTTGGTTTGGTGACGTCCCTGGTCGTTGGTGGTTTTGACATGTGGTGCAACACCCTGGGGTTCTCGCTTCTGGGTACGCTCAAGCACGGCAAAAATGATGCTCACAGCACGGAAGAAGCAAGCAAACATAAACCGATTAATTATCCAAAGCCGGACGGCAAATTGTCCTTTGATCGCCTTACTAACGTTGCATATTCATTCACCAACCATGAAGAGTCCCAACCTGCTCACCTGCATTTGATGGATCCAAGTGTTCCTGTCGGCGTGAACCTTGAGAAATACGCAGGCCCGTCGGCCCGTTACTGCCCAGCAGGCGTTTATGAGTTTGTTGAGGAGGTGGGCAAAGACACCAAGTTTGTTATTAACTTCCAAAACTGCGTGCATTGTAAAACATGCGATATCAAAGACCCAAGCCAGAACATCAACTGGACGACGCCGCAAGGCGGTGATGGGCCGAACTATCCAAACATGTAGGCGATTAAATAACTGAAGAAGCGGAAAGGCGGGCTAAAGTCCGCCTTTTTGCATTTTAGATCACGCGTCTGTGTGCCGAATGTGACCTGTAAGGGTCCCCAGCCATTGCACCTTTTTGCTGACGTGCTAGCTTTGGGCTCAACCAAACATGAGGCGACGCTGTGATCCGATTTTTGATGTCTACTGCTGTGGCGATAACTTTTTCTGTCAGCGTAGGCGCACCTCAGGCTTTAGCGCAAAGTGTTTCCGGGGCCTATCTGGCTGGGCGTCAGGCAGCGTCGCAGAACGATTTCAAAAATGCATCAACCTATTTTGTCAAATCGCTCGCACGTGACCGTGCCAATCCAGAACTGATGGAGGGTGCTGTTTCATCGCTTTTGGCGCTGGGGAAGATTAAACAGGCTGTTCCGATTGCAAAAGCAATTGAACAGCTGGAATTGCGTAGCCAAACAGCAAGTATGGTTTTGATCGCTGATTTGGTCATGCGTGAAGACTTTGATGGAGTTATTGCCCGCACGGGCGACAATGGAGGCATTGGGCCCTTGGTCGATACGTTGGTTTCAGCATGGGCCAAATTAGGGCAGGGCAAAGCTGCGGCTGCTTTTGAAGAGTTTGACGTTGTTGCTGAAAAACCAGGGATGTCCAGTTTTGCTACCTACCACAAGGCAATGGCATTCGCGGTTGTTGGTGACTTTGAAGGTGCTAATAGTCTATTCTCTAGCAGCAATGCAGATGGCGCATCTGCTACACGCCGTGGTGCAATGGCGCGTGCCGAAGTGTTATCACAACTTGATCGTAACGCTGATGCAGTCCAGTCGCTGCGCCTTGCCTTCGGCGATGCAACAGACCCTGAATTAGATGGACTTTTGGCCGCGTTAGAAAGTGGAAAAAAGGTGCCGTTCACGCATGCAACATCGGCAAGCGATGGTATCGCCGAGGTTTTTTATTCCCTTGGGGGGGCATTACGCGGCGAAGCTGATGCTGATTATACTTTGTTATATGGCCGCCTTGCCTATGCATTGCGTCCTGATCACATCGATGCACTGTTACTTAACGCAAAGCTATTGGAAGAACTTGGGCAATTTGGTTTGGCCATTGAAGTTTATAAAAAGGTTCCAAGCGCCGACACTGCATCACATGCATCCGAGTTAGGGCGCGCCGCAGCTTTGCGCAGTTTAGGGAAGCCTGACGCAGCAATCGAAGTTCTGAGGCAACTTGCACACCGTTTCCCAAAGATGGCCATTGTTCATTCCACGCTTGGCGATGCGTTGCGCAGCCAAGATAGATTTACAAAGGCTGTGTCTTCATACGATCGGGCGCTTGAATTGATCCCTGAAGGTTCACGTGGCCGCTGGTTCGTCCTCTACGCTCGCGCAATTGCGCATGAACGCTTAGATAACTGGGAAAAGGCTGAAGCCGATTTTCGTGCTGCCTTGGAGTTGAACCCTGAACATCCTCAAGTTCTAAACTATCTTGGCTACTCGATGGTCGAGAAGCAGATCAATTTGGCTGAGGCTCTTGATATGATAGAACGCGCTGTGGCGGCACGCCCAGACAGCGGGTTTATCGTGGATTCACTTGGTTGGATTTTATACCGTTTGGGTCGCTACGGTGAAGCCGTCGCACATATGGAACGGGCCGTTGAATTAATGGCCGTTGATCCTGTCGTGAACGATCATCTAGGTGATGTGTATTGGGCTGTGGGCCGCAAACGCGAAGCAGAGTTTCAGTGGAACCGCGCCTTGTCGTTTGTAGATCTAACTGAGGTTGATGGCGAAGCTGACCCAGATCGTATGCGTCGTAAATTGGAAGTTGGATTGGATGCTGTACTGCTTGAAGAAGGTGCAGAGCCGCTGAAGGTTGCAATCTATGATTGAAGCCTTCGCACCCGCGAAGATTAATCTAACGCTGCACGTGACCGGCCAGCGCAGTGATGGGTATCATCGGTTGGATTCTCTCGTTGTCTTTGCGGATGTTGGCGACAGGTTAATCGTGACACCCGCAAAGAAAATGTCGCTTAGGGTGAGTGGAATATATTCTGAGGGCGTTCCGACAGATAGTAGTAACCTTGTTTGGAAAGCTGCCGCTGCATGTGGTTTTACCGCTGACATTGATTTGGAAAAGCAATTGCCGAACGCTGCTGGCATTGGCGGTGGATCGGCGGATGCCGCGGCTATGCTGCGTGTTGCAATGCAACTTGGCAATTCAATCGATAGGGATGTAGCATCCTTGGGTGCTGATGTTCCTGTATGCGTTTCTAGCTCCCCGCAGCGTATGCAAGGGATAGGCGACGTTTTAACGAACGTGCCATACTTGCCAGATATGTGGATTGTTTTAGTGAATCCGCGCGTGGATGTTCCAACGCCGATGGTATTTTCAGCGCTGAAAACCAAAATAAACCCAAAGATGGTGGCCGTGATGCCGAATTGGAAGGATTTTAAAGAGTTCTGTGCGTGGTTGGATGGCCAGCGCAATGATCTGCAAGCGCCCGCTGTTGCGATCCAGCCCGTTATTGATGACGCGTTGGCAGCTTTGTCGGATTCGGCCGTTACCCGCATGTCAGGGTCAGGAGCAACTTGTTTTGGTCTCTACCCAAGTGCCAAAGACGCAGGTGAAGCAGCGCAGCGTATTCAAAAAGCCCATCCACATTGGTGGGTGGCTGATGCCAAAGTCTTTACGGCTTAGTTGGTCCGTTCCACAACATAGTCTGCGAGATCGATCAGCATCTGTTTAACTGGGTGCTCAGGCAATGACGAGATTGCAGCCGTGCTTTTCGCTGCCCAAGCAATTGCCTCATCGCGCGTGTCAGCCAAAGCACCATGTTTGTTCAACAATGCAATTGCAGTTTCAAGGTCGCCCTCTTCTTGCTGGCCTTTTTCGATTGTCCGCTTCCAGAACGCATGTTCTTTGGGATCAGCTTTTGTGATTGCCTTGATAACTGGTAATGTCAGTTTGCGTTCACGAAAGTCGTCACCGATGTTTTTGCCCGTTGAGGCAGACTGGCCTTGATAATCAAGGAGGTCATCAACGGTTTGGAACGCGATGCCCAAAGCGTCACCATAGTCGAAGAGTGCTTTCACCAACGTTTCATCAGCCCCAGCAATCACGCCGCCAACTTCGGTAGCTGCTGAAAACAATGCTGCCGTTTTCCCACGGATAATTTGTAAGTAAGTGGCTTCTGTCGTTGCGATGTCGCGGGCTGCTGTGAGTTGTAGCACCTCGCCTTCAGCAATCGTCGCTGAAGCGTTGGCGAGGATGTCTAGGACACGCATTGACCCCGTTTCGACCATCAATTGGAACGAGCGTGAAAATAGGTAGTCACCAACCAAAACTGAGGACTGATTGTCCCACAAAAGGTTTGCAGTTGGACGACCACGACGCTGTGCGCTTTCATCAACCACATCGTCATGCAGCAAGGTTGCTGTGTGAATGAATTCTACGGTAGCGGCCAAGTGGATGTGGAATGGGCCCTCATACCCACACATCCGTGCGGCTGCCAATGTCAACATCGGGCGCAAACGTTTGCCGCCTGCCTCAACCAAATGCGCAGTCACTTCTGGAATCCGTGGGGCGTATTCTGATGCCATGCGGGCGCGTATCAAAGCATTAACATCGACCAAATCATCAGCCAAATAGGCTGCCATCTGGTCGTGCGGTTTTTGCTGTGCGTTCGAGTTGGCCATCTGATTTCCCCGCGCGGCCCCTCGACTGTGAGGCTGCATGTCATTACATAGTGATACATGAAGGAATTATTACGCAGCACCGATCCAACGATTATTGCCTTTGCCACGGCCCTTCTGTCTGGTGAGGATATAGCTTGCTTTCAAATGGACGTAAATATGAGCGTGTTGGAAGGTGGCATTGGGATATTCCCGCGTCGATTGATGGTTCGTCCTGACGATCATGATATGGCTGTCAAAGTTATGTCCGACAATGATATTCCCCTCGGCGTATGACCAGTTTTGATGATCTGACGCATGATGCCTTTTTAGGTGGTAAGCTTCGGTTATTACAGCCAAAAAATGGATACAGAGCTGGCGTTGATCCTGTGTTTCTAGCGGCGACAGTGAATGCCAAGGAAGGTGAGGCCGTTTTAGATTTAGGATGTGGTGTTGGTGCTGCGGCATTATGTCTTGGGGCCAGAATTCCAAGCCTAAAATTGACTGGAGTTGAGCGTCAACTGGAATACGCCGTACTGGCACGAAAAAATGGCCTTGAAACGGTCTGTGCTGACTTGGAAAACCTTCCGGATGAAATTCGTCAAAAGCAGTTTCACCACGTACTTGCCAACCCACCCTATTATGACCGCGCTGCCAGTGTGGTGGCACGCAACACTGGGAGGGAAGGAGCGTTGGGTGAAGACACTCCATTGTCTGCTTGGATGAAGGCCGCGGCGAAAAGATTGAAGCCAAGGGGGCACGTTCACGTAATTCACCGTGCTGAGCGACTGATCGATCTTTTGTCAGCCCTTCCAAAAGTATTGGGGAGCGTACAGGTTCTCCCACTTGCGCCACGAGTTGGGCGCAAGGCTGAGTTAGTAATTTTACGGGCAAAAAAGGACGGACGCGCTTCATTTGAATTACTTTCGCCGTGCATTCTGCATCTCGGTGATCGCCATGAGCGTGATGGCGATAGCTACCTACCTGAAATCAAAGCGGTTTTGCGAGATGGCGCAGCGCTGAAGTTTTAACCGGCTGTTAAGCGCCATTATGCTCAGACTGTTTCCGCGGCGTGACAGAATGAATTTTTCATGGTTCAATAAAATCACGCACTTTATCAGCAGGGAGGATTGAATGAGCTTAAACTCGCATCTGGAAGAACTGAAAAGAAAGCACACCACTCTTAGTCACGCGGTAGAATTGGCGCAGCGCGCGCCTGCAAGTGATGACATCGAAGTGGCTAGTATGAAGAAGCAAAAGCTTCGACTGAAAGAGCAAATTTCGCGATTATCAACCTAATCTGTGTATGGCGCAGTTGTATGAGTGACTGCGCCATCTCTTTAATTGCGATTTCCAGTTGGGATGATTTTCAGGCCTGCAGTTAGATCTGCAGTTTTTCTTATCTCAGCGATCATCCATTCACGGAATGCTTTGATCTTTGGCTGATTCTCGACCCCTTTAGTACACAGGAATCTGAATCGTGCTCCGGTGCCTAGTGTGGTCTTAAAGGGCATAATCAATCGGCCTTCGGCGATTTCGTTCACAACAAACGCACGTCTGCCGAACACAACGCCCGCACCTGCAAGTGCAGCATCAACGGCGTGATCGCCTTGTGAAAATTGCACGTTGTGAATTTGGCCACCATTGACGTTCATCGCTGCAAACCATTCTGTCCAGCCAGCAGGTGGGTCTAAGAAATCAATACCATGGTCAATAATCAGGGGTGCCTTTGTCAGGCTTTCAGGAGTGGGAAACTGTTTCGCCAGTTTTGGTGTCATGACTAGAGCCACCCATTCCTAGGCCAAAGGCATGGAAAATAGACCAGTGTCGCGGCTGTTTCCAAAGCGAACAGCCACGTTGATGCCGTTACGACTAAAATCCATCATTCGAAGGGATGCCGAAAACCGCAGCTCAATTTCTGGGTGAGCTTGCGCAAACTCATATAAACGCGGGGCCAGCCACTTGGCCGTCCGCTGTCACATTCAGTGTTTTGTTGTCTTGTTGGCGGTCTGTTGATCTCCATGCCGCTGCTAAAGTTTGGAACCCATCTTTAACTCCAGGTGCCAGTACTTTTCTTGCTTCGGTCAGTTCGACAGCACGGTTCAGACGGCGGAACAGTGGGTTGCCCAGGTGCTCCTCTAAAGCTTTGATTTGCTAACTGAGAGCTGCAGGTGTGACATGCAATTCATCTGCAGCCTTAGCAAATGACATGTGGCGTGCAGCGGCATCAAATGCACGCAATGTGGTGAGTGGTGGGAGGCGTTCGGTCATCCTTCAGTTTAAACCAGCTTAACTGATGGGTTTAAAAGTTTCGTTTTTAGTGAATTTTTTCAAGGTGCATACAGGTCCCAGGTTAAAAAATTGATGCAAAGGATTATGAAAATGTTTGAAATATCTTCACACGCTGATGTTCAACAAGAAATCAAAGCGGCACATGCAAGCCGTGCGCTGGCTGTAGAAGCCGCATGGAATTGGTTGTTTGGTAAAAAATATTTCCGCTGAAGGTTCGCTACGTTCTTAAGGGATAAGAAAAGGCCGATCTGTACTAACGGATCGGCCTTATTTTATTTAAAGAGTGGATTAGACGAAGAATTGGCCTCCGTTGGCTGTAATCGTAGAACCATTGATAAAGCTGGCATCGTCGGATGCTAGAAATGCAACGCATCGCGCAATTTCTTCGGGCTCTCCCAACCGTCCAGTTGGGATTTGTGCGACGATACTGTCACGCACTTTCTCTGGCACTGCCTTTACCATATCGGTTGCTATGTAACCGGGGCAGATTGCATTTGCGGTTATGCCTGCGCGCGCGCCTTCCTGTGCCAATGACTTAACAATCCCTAAATCACCTGCTTTGGTCGCTGCGTAATTAACTTGAGCAAACTGGCCCTTCTGACCGTTAATGGAGCTAATAACGATTACACGGCCGAATTTACGTTCACGCATCCCATTCCACAGCGGATGAACGGTGTTGAAAACGCCATTTAGGTTCGTGTCGACAACCTCATGCCATTGTTGGGGTGTCATTTTATGAAATGGAGCATCGCGGGTGATGCCTGCGTTTGCGACGACGACATCAATCGGACCTAGGTCTGCTTCGACTTGTGCAGAACCTGCAGCGCTTTCATCGTAATCGGCTACATTCCACTTATAGCTTCTGATTCCAGTTTCTTTTGTGAATTTCGCAGCAGCGCCGTCGTTGCCTGCGTATGTTGCTGCTACAGTATAACCAGCATTTTTTAGAGCAATTGAAATTGCAGCGCCTATCCCTCGGGAGCCGCCTGTAACTAGGGCAATACGTGACATTGTGAAATCTCCTAAATCCGCCTCGTAATCTAATTACAAAATACAAAACAAATAAGCAATATAATTACGTAATGAATTTATACTGCTATTAAGGCACTGTTAAAAAAGGTGGGACATCCCCCACCTTTTCCTTAAGCTTAAAATTTCTTATGGTCGTTCGAAACACATCGCAACGCCCATTCCACCGCCAATACAAAGTGTAGCGAGCCCTTTTTTCGCCCCACGGCGCTTCATCTCAAACAATAAGGTGTTCAAGATTCGTGCGCCAGATGCCCCAATTGGATGTCCAATCGCGATTGCACCACCGTTGACGTTGACGACATCTGGGTTCCAACCCATTTCCTTGTTTACGGCACAGGCCTGGGCCGCGAACGCTTCATTTGCTTCAACAAGGTCTAAATCTTCTGCTTTCCAGCCGGCCTTTTCCAATGCCTTGCGACTTGCGTGAATGGGGCCGACGCCCATGATTGCCGGGTCCAGACCTGCGGTTGCATAGGACGCAATCCGTGCAAGTGGCTCAATACCACGCTTTTGGGCATCATCTGCCGTCATCAATAGGGCGGCAGCTGCACCGTCGTTCAGGCCAGAGGCGTTTGCTGCCGTCACAGATCCTTCTTTTGCGAAGGCTGGGCGCAATCTTTGCATTGCAGCCATAGTTGCGCCATGACGAATGTATTCGTCAGCGTCGACAATAATATCGCCTTTGCGGGTCTTCACTGTGAAGGCTGCGATCTCATCGGCAAACCGTCCAGCAAGTTGTGCAGCTTCTGCTTTGTTCTGGGATGCAACTGCAAATTCGTCTTGCATGTCACGAGTGATTTTCCATTTCTCAGCAACATTTTCCGCAGTTTGGCCCATGTGATATCCGTTAAAGGCATCCCACAGTCCATCGCGGATCATCGTATCGATGTATTTCATGTCGCCCATTTTATGGCCTGCACGTAGATGCGCGGCATGGGGGCTAAGGGTCATGTTTTCTTGACCACCGGCTGCAATGATTTCTGCGTCACCTAGTTGGATGTGCTGGGCGGCCAGTGCAACCGCGCGAAGGCCCGAACCACAAACCTGGTTGATTGACCAAGCTGATGCTTCTTGGGGAAGGCCTGCGTTGATGTGCGCTTGGCGCGCTGGGTTTTGGCCCTGTGCTGCGGTTAAGACTTGGCCGAGGATAGTTTCAGAGACTTCGGTTTTTTCAATTCCGGCCCGTTCGACGATTGCTTCCAATACGGATGTACCCAAATCATGGGCTGGTGTGTTGGCGAATGCGCCGCCGAAGCTGCCCACTGCTGTGCGCGCCGCGGACGCAATGACGATGTTGGTCATGAAAATTGATCCTCTAATTTGTCTAAGTGCTAGGTAGTTCCGTTGATCTAAAAGTGGACCAACGCTTTACAAAAAGAATACTAATATCATTTATTTGGGTGCGACAACTGGCTGCAGAACGAGATGTCGTTATGACGCAGCGTGGTCTGGCTTGTTTTCAGACTACTTTGGGCGGACTGACGGGGTACTGAAATAAAAGCCCTGCAGGCAATCGGCACCCAGTGCGACTAGTGTTTGGCCTCTGCCCGTGTTTCAACAAATTCGGCCACGGTAAGCATGTCAAAATGTTTAGCGATATCGATCATGGCACGTACCAAAGCTTGATTTTCTGGGTCGCTATCGATGGATTTGATGAACTGCCCATCAATTTTAAGAACGTCAAACATGATGCCTTTGAAGTAACATAATGCAGTGTGACCTGATCCAAAAATCATCCAGCGCAAAACTGACGCCTAAAAGTTGAAGCTCACCCATGAACTTTACGACTTTTTGTGGCTCGCCCATTGCTGAACTTTCTGTGATTTCGAGAATTAAGCGTTCTGCGATAGTTTCATCGCGCTCTAGCCAGTGGTAAAAATTTCGCTTCCATGGGCCAAATCCAATACTGCGCGCAGACATGTTGATAGAGAGTCGCAAGTTGGGCCTGTTGAACAGGCACTGCATCCCCATGTTGAGTGAGAGTGAGTCAATTCGCCGCCCCAATTTAGTGTCTTCGATAACGTGGATGAAATCCCTGGCTGGTATAATACGTCCAGTCGCGTCGATCACACGGATTAAACCCTCATAAAATCCAACTTGGCGAGGGTCGCTCGACATCATGACCGGTTGGTAATCGAGAAGTGTTTGTTTGTGCTTGATGGCAGCGGCCACCATCTCGAGGGTCTGGCCGTCACGTTTGGCAATAGCGAGGTTAAGTGGGCTCTGCTTTATGCCGCCAGCATCTTGCATTTGTGTGTTTCGCTGATTCATTGTGTGCCACCTCTTTGCAAACCGTTTTTATCACGAAGTGACACAATCTAATAACGGCTTATGTGGCGCTTTTTGTGCTAATTGACGGACACTTAAATTAGAAAGTTATATAAAATGGAACGATGTGGCTGGGTTGGGCTCGAACAAATTTACGTTGATTATCATGATACGGATTGGGGTGTTCCCGAATACGACAGTCCCGCCCTGTGGGAGAAGCTTGTGCTTGATGGATTTCAGGCTGGCCTGAGTTGGCTCACGATATTGAAAAAGCGTGAGAATTTTCGTACAGCGTTTGCGGGGTTTGACCCAAACATCATTGCAACATGGGGCGAAGACGAAATTACTCGGCTGTTGCAAGATGCTGGAATTATTCGTCATCGTGGCAAGATTGAAGCTACCATTGGCAATGCGCGGGTCTGGCAAAAGATAGAGCAGCGTGAAGGATTTAATACGTTTTTGTGGAATTATGTCGGTGGGGCACCTCTCCAAAATCATTGGGAAACTCAAGCAGATGTTCCTCCCTTTACCGAATTGTCGACTCAAATTTCGAAGGATTTAAAAAAGGAAGGCTTCCGTTTTTGCGGGCCAACAATCGTCTATGCATTCATGGAAGCGGTGGGGATGGTTAACGATCACATCATTACCTGTCCACGCCATGCAGACGTTGCCAAATTAATCCGTTAAAACGCCGTTGACTCTGTGTCTGCGCCCCGTATAAGCGCGACTTCATTGGTGTTGGTGGCCCCTGCAAGGGGATGCCTGTCGGGGTTCGCCCAAAGGACAACGCCCTTCATAGCCAGAAATGGCACCCTTAGAAGGAGATCAGTCGTGACTAAACGTACGTCTGCCAAACATAAAATTGACCGTCGCATGGGCGAAAACATCTGGGGCCGCGCCAAATCCCCAGTAAACCGTCGTGAATATGGCCCAGGCCAGCACGGTCAACGTCGTAAGGGCAAATTGTCCGACTTCGGTATCCAGCTTCGCGCAAAGCAAAAGCTAAAAGGTTACTACGGTGATCTTACAGAGAAACAATTCCGCCGCATCTATGGCGAAGCGGTTCGTGTTGGTGGCGATACAGGTGAAAACTTGATCGGCCTACTAGAGCGCCGCTTGGACGCTGTTGTGTACCGTGCTAAATTCGTAGCAACTGTATTTGCTGCGCGTCAGTTTGTGAACCACGGCCACGTCAAAGTGAACGGTAAAAAAGTAAACATCCCATCATACCGCGTTAAAGAGGGCGACGTGATTGAAGTACGTGACCGTTCCAAGCAATTGGCCGTCTTGCTAGAAGCCACACAATTGGCTGAGCGCGACGTTCCTGATTACATGGACGTTGACCACTCCAAAATGACGGCAATATTTGTGCGGACACCAACATTGGGTGATGTTCCATACCCAGTTGTTATGGAGCCAAACTTGGTTGTTGAATTCTACGCGAAGAACTAATCTTTGCCGAAATTCAAATAGTATTAAGGCCGTCCAATTTGGGCGGCCTTTTTCGTTTGTGACACGATCCAACGGAAATTTGGGTGCGTCAGAAATCTAGCTTTTATTGTTGTGTTTAGAACTATATGTCTGTCCTGACAAATGAGGGCTGATGAAATGAGATCTATCAAGGTGCAACCAGGCATTATGGATATTGAGCTGTACCAAAGCGGTGCAGCCCATATTGAGGGCGTGGATAATGTCATCAAACTTAGCTCGAATGAAAATCCATTAGGCCCAAGTCCAAGGGCAATCGAGGCATATCAGCGGGCGGGCAACAATCTGCACCGTTACCCATCCTCTGATCAGATTGGTTTACGCAGCGCGATTGGTGAGGTTTTATCACTTGATGCAGATCGCATTGTCTGTGGCGCGGGCTCCGATGAAATCATCGCGTTTTTGTGTCAGGCCTTTGTGGGGCCTGGTGATGAGGTGATCCACACCGAACATGGTTTTGCAATGTATCGCATTTCTGCTTTGTCTGCGGGCGCAACCCCTGTTGAGGTGCGTGAAAGCGAACGTGTGGCTAACGTGGATGCCATTCTGGAAGCCTGTACTCCAAAAACCAAGCTGGTGTTTATTGCCAACCCCAACAACCCAACTGGCACAATGATCGGCGAGGCCGAGATTGTCCGTCTGGCTGATGCTTTGCCGCCACAAGTGATCCTTGTCCTTGATGGCGCATACGCGGAATTCGTTGAGGGGTATGACGGTGGTGCCGCTTTGGTCGATCAGCGCGAAAATGTCTTTATGACGCGCACATTTTCCAAACTGTATGGATTGGGCAGCCTGCGTGTTGGTTGGGGATATGGCCCTGTTGCATTGGTCAATGTTTTGAATCGTATCCGCGGCCCGTTTAACCTTAGCCAATCAGCATTGGACGCAGCAGAGGCCGCAGTGCGTGACTTGGATTACACAAACTATTGCCGTCATGAGAATGAAAAGTGGCGCACGTGGTTGGCTAATGGGTTGTCCGAGATCGGCGTCCCATCGGATGTGAGCCAAGCCAACTTTATTTTGGCACGTTTCGCCAATCAAGCTGAGGCAGAGAACTGCGATACATATCTGCAATCCCAAGGTTTGGTTGTTCGCCGTGTTGCAGGGTACAAGCTGCCCAACGCACTTCGTATCACAGTTGGTGACGAAAGCGCATGTCGCCTTGTTCTTGGGGCCATTCAAAGTTTTAAAGCAGGCAAAAAATGACCAAAGTATATGATCGCGTCGCTTTGATTGGCCTTGGGCTGATTGCATCCTCCATGTTTTGGGCAATGAAACGTTCTGGGTTAGCAGGTGAAGTTGTCGGTTTTGCACGCAGTGCGGAAACGCGTGACACGGCCCGTAAGATTGGGCTGTGCGACCACGTATATGATGATGTCAAAGAAGCTGTAAAAGACGCTGATTTGGTTGTGTTATGCGTACCCGTGGGCGTGATGGGCACCGTTGCCGCAGAAATCGCAGGGTCATTGAAAGCAGGGACCACTGTTTCTGATGTTGGTTCAGTAAAGCAGGATGTTATCCAATCTGTTGGACCACATCTGCCTGACAACGTGCATTTCATCCCTGCGCATCCGCTTGCTGGTACCGAACACTCAGGCCCCGAAGCTGGATTTGCAGAACTGTTTGACAACCGTTGGTGCCTATTGGTTCCAGCGGAAAACACATCAGCCGATGCCGTCGCACAGCTGCGTACGCTTTGGGAAGGTATGGGTTCAAATGTTGAGGAAATGGACGCTGAACACCACGATCTTGTCCTGGCTGTCACCAGCCACGCGCCCCATCTAATTGCCTACACTATGGTCGGTGTTGCGGATGATTTGGGCCGCGTGACTGATGGCGAGGTTATCAAGTACTCAGCTGCTGGCTTTCGTGACTTCACACGGATTGCGGCAAGCGACCCAACGATGTGGCGTGATGTGTTTTTAAGCAACAAAGAAGCGACCTTGGAAATTCTTGGGCGCTTCACCGAAGAGCTGTTTGCGTTACAACGTGCTATTCGGACAGGTGACGGCGATCACTTGTTTGATTATTTCACCCGTACGCGTGCTATTCGACGTGGCATTATTGAGGCGGGGCAAGACACTGCTGCACCAAACTTTGGCCGTGGTGCAAAGGACGGCGAATGATCCGTCTTGCGTTTATTGCAACTATCTTGATGGCAGATGTGGCGTGAGCGGGCCAGGGTTTATCATTGCGTCCTGTTGGGCGTGCTGGGACAGGTGCCCGCAATGTTGAACCGTTGGCTGAACACCCACTTGAGGCCCAGTTGCATCTGGTTGCGGCTGCGTCGGCTGGCACAAGTCTATCGCTGCGCCTAAATTTGTGGCCAAGTGGTGTTGTGACAGAGGTGATGGCCCGTAAGCGCAAACGTCTCAAGGGTGCAGTTTACGGTGATCCCGACATTCAGGGCGAAGTTGTCTGGCGAGTTCCAGGTAAACTGGATGGGTGTGGCGTTGAAAATGCAGTGCGCGTGCCTAGCGTTGCAGGTGTATCTTTGAGCCAGCAATCTGTGATGGACTGTGAAACAGCTAAAGCGTTGAAAAAATGGATTAACAAGGGTGCCAAACCAGCTGTTGGCAGCAAGGGTGGCGGATTGTCTGGCCTGAAAGTTACTGCGCATTATTTTTGTCGGACCCGTAACAATAAGGTGGGTACCAAAGTTTCAGAGCACGGTAAGGGCCGCGCCATTGATATCTCGTGGTTAGTTTGGAATGATGGCCGTACAATCGGCTTCCTCAAGGGGTGGCACAACACGTGGATAGCAAAACCATGTGCCGTGCACATAAAACTGCCTGTGGACCATTTGGGACTGTCTTAGGTCCCAATGCTGACCGCTATAATCAGGACCACTTTCATTTTGACATAGCCCGCTATCGAAGTGGACCATATTGTCGTTAACGCAAAATGATTTTTGGGGCAGGGCCAATTGGAATGAACCCGACCAGCATCAACCCGCCGCGCAAGTTTAATTGAACGTCCAATGCGCTTGGGTCTCCAGAGAAACGGGCGAGGGTGTTAAGGACGCTTTCCGCTTGCTGGCGTAAACTATTGCTTAGAGCGCCAGAGCGTTCAGCCAAATCTAACATGACTTGCCAGTTTTCCGCCTGAATATTGATTGTGCCAGTCGGACTGCCCGTTGCATCGATTTCTAGGTCGGCCACAAAAAAAAGGCGCAGATCTGCCCATGCTGCTTCCGCCAGCTTCAGTTTGATTTGTCGCGGTTGTGGCCTTGTGGTTTCAATTGAACTTAAATCCCACGGTTTGTCGAAGATGATGTCTGCATCAAGTGTGAAGGTGTCAAAGGTAAGGGGCCAATCTTCAGGCAAGCGAAGGGCCGCACGTGGCGCGTCACCAGGTTTTAGTTTTGCGGCTTCAACGGAAATTTTGTACCGTTCAGAAACTGTTTCATTCTGGTTCATCGTCAGGCGCAAGTTGTCTGCACTTAACGCTGTCTGATCGTTCGTATTCAGTGACCAAGGGCCAGTTAACGCTGATATCTGCTCAAGTTCTAGCGCGGCACCGGGGTGCAGCTTAAGATCAGCAGCGCCTTGCGCAATCTCTAAAGTCGACCAGTTTTCTGATGTGATAAAGGAAATAGCAGCAGTTGGAAGCACAAGGGTAAGGTCGCCAGGCCAGTAAGCTGGTGCACCAATCTTTAACGCAGGCAAGTTTACCACTACGCCAGCATGGGGGTCAGCCAACACGATATCAGTTATGTCTGCGTCTACACGCACGGGAAATCCGCGCAAATCAAGGGAAACATAATCTGCCTGCCAGCCGACATCACGTCGATCCTCGAACCAAGTATCAAGGGCAGCTTGCAAACTAAATCCAAAGATAGCCCACCACGCACACCACAAAACAGTCACAAGTAGGACGATCCACAACAGCCGGCGCATAACAGACCCTTTCTCTTTGGTTCGAAATCGGGTTTATCCAAGGTCAGTTAAAAGAACCAGAGTGGTGTTGCGAATGACGATGTGGGTGTTTGGATACGGAAGCCTTTTGTGGAACCCCGGTTTCGAAATCGTGGAGCAGGTGGTGGCAACCTTGCCAAACTACGCGCGTTCATTCTGCATGCGTTCAATTCACCATCGTGGGACGATCGAAGTTCCCGGTTTGGTTTTAGCGCTCGATGAACGTCAAGGCGCGCAATGTGCAGGTGTTGCCTTTGCAGTTGCTGCGGGGAAAGAAGGCGAAACACTTCAGTATTTGCGTGAGCGTGAATTGGTATCCTCTGCGTACATAGAGAAAACCCTACCGCTAAACTTTTCTAATGGGCGTAGCGTTGAAGCCGTGACTTATGTCATTGATGAAAGCCATGAACAATATTGCAGTGATTTGCCACTGGAAGAGCAAGCGGAAATTATAGCCAATGCGGTCGGCGGACGTGGGCCAAATTGGGAATATTTGTACAACACAGCCAATCATTTACGCGATATTGACCTGCGTGATCCTGATTTAGAGTGGCTTACAGCACGGGTCCGCGAGTTGGTTGCATAATTCCTTGGCTCTTCAGGTGAATTTTGTCTAGGTTGTAGGCTAGAGCAGACACAAAGCCCGGAGCATGGCGCATGGCGCAGGCAGACAGCGAGGCACAGCCACATTTCACGCAACCAGTACGCCAGATCGTACTGATGTTGACGGTGATTGGCTTGACCACATTTGGCGCATTTGTTGCGCTACCACAGGTGTTGCCTGTGTTCGAAGCCAACCCGCAGCTCAACATCTTTATCTTTTTGGTGTTTTTGATTGGTGTTGTTGCCTGTTTTTGGCAAGTGTTCCAACTGATTGGATCCGTCATTTGGCTTAAGCGGTTTGCCTCTGATACTTCTGAAGTGAATTCAAAAGCACCGCAGTTACTTGCGCCTTTGGCATCACTATTGCGCACACGTGGTGCGCGGATGCAGATCAATACATCTTCAACGCGCTCCATCTTGGATTCCGTTGCAACGCGGATTGATGAAGCCCGCGAAATTACGCGCTATATCGTCAACACGCTGATCTTTTTGGGGCTGCTTGGAACCTTTTATGGTTTGGCAACGACAGTACCAGCATTGGTCGACACAATACGCAGCCTAGCCCCAAAAGATGGCGAGGCCAGCGTCGCCGTGTTTGGTCGCCTAATGACAGGGCTGGAATCACAACTGAGTGGCATGGGCGTTGCCTTTGCCTCATCATTGTTGGGTCTCGCAGGGTCTTTGGTTGTCGGCATCTTGGAACTGTTTGCAGGCCATGGGCAGAACCGTTTTTATCGTGAGCTTGAAGAATGGCTTAGCTCGATCACACGTGTTGGTTTCTCGTCTGGTGAAGATGCATCCTCTGAACAAGCAGCGATGACCAGTGTTCTGGATCACATGTCAGAGCAGATGGAAACAATGCAGCAGATGTTTGTGCAGTCTGACGTCAGCCGCTCAATGGTGGATGAACGCCTTGGGCAACTAAGCGATTCGATCGAACGCATGACATATCAAATGCAACATGGGGATGCTGAAAATTCAGCCCTTGAACGTGTTGCCGCTGGTCAAGAACGCCTTATCGCTCACTTTGAAAGCCAAGGTGGTGGCGAAGGGGGGATCGACGCGGAAAGTCGGATGCGTTTGCGGTCTATCGATGTGCAAATGCTGCGCATTCTTGAAGAAATCTCAGCCGGCCGTCAGGAAAACATGGCAGAGCTGCGCACTGATATTTCTGCACTGGCTCAAGCGCTTTCGCAGCCGCGTGGCCAAGCACGCAGATTGTCAAGATCTAGAACACAAGATGAGGCTGAGTAATGGCCTTATCACGACGCACGGGCGCACGGTTCCAGGCGTCGATTTGGCCGGGTTTTGTGGATGCAATGACAGGTCTTTTGTTGGTCCTGATGTTCGTTTTAACCATCTTTATGGCTGTTCAATTTGTTCTGCGTGAGACAATTTCGGGCCAAGAGGTCGAGTTAAACGAACTTGCTGGCAATGTTGCGGCACTGGCGCAAGCGTTGGGTTTGGAGGAACAGCGTGGCAATCAACTTGGCGCGCGCGTAAATGCGCTTAGCGCAACGCTGAACGAAGCACGCAATCAAGCCAAATTCCAGGCGAATGTTATCGCGACGCTAACGGCCGAGCGCGACACTCAAGTCCAACGATTGGCAGAAGCTGGAATTCAGATAACTGCATTTGAGGCGCAGGTTGCGGGCCTTTTGGCGCAACGTGAAGACGCACTAGGCACGATTGCGGCGCTCGAAACAGAACAAACGCTCCTTGAAACTGAACAGACAAGTTTGATTTCGGAACAAGAGGCGTTGAACCTTGCGTTAGCAACAAGTCGCACCGAAATTGACGCCCAAAGCGAAGTGGCAAGATTGGCGGCAAGTAGACGTGAGGCGCTAGAGGCACTGATCGCGGACCTTCAGACGCAAGGTGCGCAAACTGAAGATCGTGTAATTGTACTTGAACAACAACTCGCAACGACTGCTGAGGCGCTGAGCGAAGAAGAAGCCGCTAAGTTAGTTGAGGCAGCTGCGGCAGAAGCATTGCGGAACCGTCTTGAAAATGCGGGCGCTGAATTGACGGCAATGACACTGTCGCTTGAAGCCAAGCGCCGTGAAGCTGAGGAAACACTGACGCTGCTGGCTGCTGCGCGTTCAGTCCAAGGTGATCTAAACAGCCAGTTGGTCGCTTTGCTTTCTCAAGTTGAAGATGGCACATCGCAAAGCCAAAGCCTGCAGGCTGAACTGCTTGCAGCACAAAACGATGCAGATAATTTGCGGACGCAACTTAACTTAACAGATCAAAGTGCAGCAGAGCTTCAAGTTCAATTATCGATTGCTATTCAACAAATTGCAGATCTGCAGGCGCAAAATTTTTTGGATGATGAAACGGCGGCTGAAGTTCAGGCGCGCCTAACAGCTACTTTGGCAGCGAAATTAGCGGTGGAACAGTCACTGACTGTTGCTGCCATAAATGAGGATGAGGTGCGCAAGCAGCTCACGGCCGCGCTGGCTGCCAAATTGCAGTCTGAGCAAACGTCGCGTGATCTACTGTCTGCCACAGAACAGCAGGCACTTTTGCTCGAAAATGCTGAAAGCACTTTATCTCGGGAACGTGCGACCAGCGCTGCGGCCCAACGCCAAACTGAGTTGCTGAACCAGCAAGTAGCGGCCTTGCGCACGCAGCTTAAGGAACTAAGCGGCCTTCTCAACCTAGCGGAGCGACGCGATGAAGAAGCGCAGGTTCAATTGCAATCACTTGGGTCTGATCTAAACACAGCGCTTGCACGTGCAGTCGCCGAAGAACGCCGCCGTCGTGTGCTTGAGGAGCAAGAGCGCAAGCGGCTTGAAGCCGAAACAAAAGACTTGGCACAATATCGTTCCGAATTTTTTGGACGTCTGCGCGATTTGTTGGGAACCCAAGAAGGCGTGCGGATCGAAGGGGACAGATTTGTATTCTCGTCGGAGGTCCTGTTCCCACCTGGAGGCGCGCAACTTTCGCCATTGGGTGAAGGTGAGATTGCGAAAATCGCTGCAATTTTACGTGGAATCGCAGATGAAATTCCGCCTGAAATCGATTGGGTCATCCGCGTAGATGGACACACCGACAATGTTCCCCTGTCTGGGTTAGGCGAGTTTTCGGACAACTGGGAACTTAGTCAAGCGCGTGCATTGTCAGTTGTAAAATACATGGCAAACTTCTTGGCCATACCGCCTAGCCGATTGGCTGCAAATGGCTTTGGTCAGTATCAACCTATCAACCGTGCTGACACCCCGGAAGCGCGTGCACAAAATCGCCGGATTGAGTTGAAATTCACTGAGAAATAACGCGGCTATTCGACCGCAATTTTGGTCTTTTCCGTGCTGATGACATAGCCATCACGCACCAAAGAGATTGATCCAAAATATATCTCCGTTGGCCAGCTGTCTTTGGCCAGACGTTTTCCAATTGCGCGGAACAGCTGCGCCTTGTTTTTTTGATTAGGACCGTTTTGTCTAGCATGATACCAGTCGGCCCTTCCAAGATAAGGCGCATCTTGTCGCCCTTCTTAGCACCAAAACCAAATCCAAAAATAACGATTGCGGGCGCGCCAACGG